>Ga0214544_1001851_pt1 | contig 44581 bp, 22 predicted proteins | sample CNSS3metaG_FD_160074 | JGI IMG/M metagenome (GOLD analysis project Ga0214544, IMG submission 160074) | Root nodule microbial communities from cowpea collected in UCLA plant growth center, Los Angeles, California, USA - CNSS3 | ecosystem: Host-associated > Plants > Roots > Nodule | place: USA...
ACTAAAACTTAGTTTAGAAACTTTTGAACTAACTTCTAAACTTTAATATTGTAAAAACAAAAAAAAAAAAACAAATCTAGAATCTAAGTTTCACACCAGTTTAATATAACTTAAGTTTCTACTCTTGAGTTGATTCCACCCTTAAAGCATGAATATAATCGCATTAAAAGAAAAAAGACAAGAAAAAAGAGAGACAGAAACTGAACTATGAAATTAGAAAACTTAATCTATTCAAAGTTCTAATTTTGGTCAATTTTAATATATTTCTCATTTGTGAGATCTAATCATAAAAAATAATACACAATCAATGTATAAACTTAATAAACATAGAAAATGTAAAGTTTAAAGATATAAGATTTTAGAAGATGTATTTATTCATTTAATTTAAATTTTATTATCTAAACTTAAAAGATTTATCATATCCTACCAAAACCTGTAACCATTTTAACATCTAACGATATCATTTTTAATTATATAAAAAAAATCATCTATCAAAAGGATATTTAAATTTTAGAGGGATAATTTCTTTTGAAGATTTAATATATTTGAAATTTTACGAGAAGAGAAAACATATTTTACCATAGTATCTTCTTTATTAATAGCGTAAAAATTGATTATATGTTTTTTTTTTAAATTTTTTTATTTTTTTTAATTAGCTAAATGATTTCTGAGTTATTCTTTTTTTTTTTAATTTCATTTATATTTTTACCATTTATGTTTAATATTGGTTTTAAAACATATCAAATAAGCCTTAATTTTGCAAATTTAAATATTATTAAAATTAAATCATAGTTAACTGTATAATTTAAATGAAAAAAATAATTATTTTATTAATTAAAAAAATGTATTGATACTCTTTAATATTCAAGATACCACATAATTTGTATTTATTTCATTTTATATTTCCAATTTTTGCTATGGTGCAGGCGAAGCGATACACTATAGGTGAGAGAGGTGGACTTTGTCTTAGTTGGAAACCATCATTTATTTATTTATAATTAAATGAGTTTTGAAATGGTATTGCTTTGTTTTTAATACGTGTGCATTTGTCCTAAATATTTGTTTTTTTCTTTGTAAATAGCCATAAATAACAATGCTGGTCCCCCTTTGTTTAAATAAATTCCTTCATGAGTACCTATAAAAAAGTAAATAAAAAAAATCTCTCATAAGATAATTTTAGTTTAAAGAGATTTTTTTTTCTACATTTCTTTTGAATATTTATAAAAGCTCAAGAATATCATACATTGATGAGTAACACTAACTATTAAATTAGAGATAAAAGAATAATCCGTGTAAATTTAATTTAACTGTGGTGTGTTCTTTTCAGTTATATTTTCTTTTTAATGTACTTGTAACCTCAATCCATTTCTTTTTCTTTGTGGTGATTTGTGTTTAACTAAATTAAATCGGTATTCAAATACACCTTATACTGTTGGATGTTGAGGAAAAGGCCAAACAGAAGAAAACCCAATCGATAAATTAATAAGCAAAGTATATTATCATAGTAAACTTGATACAAGATCTTAATCTAAATACATAAAATATATATATATATATATATATATATATATATATATATATATATTCCATTTTATATATTGTCCACACTCATCACATTCTCAACCAACATGTGAGATTTCGAGCTTGCTAACATATGCTTTCAGAAAATTTATTTTATTTTGAATAAAAATAGCTCATTTAATACAGTTCTTCTTTGATGTTTAAGTTTCAGCAATATGTTATATTTTAAAAGGAATAAAAGTGTTACTAAAAAAGGAGTGTAAAAGATTGACATTTTAAAATACTTTTTTGTCTATAGTTTTTTATGCTATTTACATAAGATTTTAAACTAATATACTACAAACTTTAATATTATGGTATTTATCACTTGGATTATTTTATTTTTAATTTAAAATATATAATTATTAACAAAACAATAATCATAATAAAAAAATCCATATTCATGCTTTAATAGATTAAAAAAACTTTTTTATTTAAATATTAATACTTTTTTTACTTATTATATGTTTTTTACTAACAAAGGTTATTAATGAAATTAATTTTATATATTGATTAATAATTTTTTTATTATAAATTTAAAAAATAAAGTAAACTTATTTAAATTATTAAATTATAAAAAATAATATTGAATTATAATTTTAAATATATACTATTTGCAATATCAATTTTATAAACATTCTAAATTTATAAAATTATTATGTTTTATTTTTTATTTTCCTTATATAAATTTAAACTTTTTATATCTTGTATTATCAATATTAATATCTTATTTTTCTATTAATGTATATGTTTAACTTATGTTTATTTTTATATCTTGATGAACTTGGTTAGGAGATGAGTTATGTTGACTTGGCTAATGATGTTAAATGTTGATTAGTTGTCCTTGATAGAGTGTTGGCTAAGGTTTGAACATTCCAAGATGAACAAAGAAGAAAAGAAGACATTTGGCCAAAAATAAAAGAATAGAGATGAATTAAGACTCACCTTGAATCGAAATGTACATTTTTTCATAAAGTCTTAGTTAATATTTGAAGAAGCTTTCTCTCCCTTTTGGATATGACTCATCAAGTCAAAGGGGAGTTTCTTTGCTTCTCTAGGATATGTCTCACCAAAGGTGATAAAGAAAAAAGATAAGTCATTGAGAATATTATTGGCCTGAGATGAAACTCTCTCACTTAAAAGAAGACACAAAGACTCTTCTTGAATCACTCTTATGATTTCTATTAAAAGGAAATTTACAAAGCTCATTATACAGGGAGGTCGAGATACACTTGACCCAGGGGAAGCCGAGATGTGCTCAGCCCAATATGTATACAAAGCTAGCCTTGCCAGCAAAGGGGGGAAAGTGGGATGGAGGGTGGCCCATTTCGGCATGGAAAATTCAAAATGGAGGGAGGGAGTGATGAGGGGCTAGTGTAAGAAGGGGTCAGGAACATCTCGTCCATGGAGGCCGAATACTTCTCGGCCCATTAGGCCGAATACAACTCAACCCAATTAAGGGCATGCCAAATCTTAACCCAGTACGGGAATAGACAATGTAATCTCAATCGGAATAAGGACATATAACGGTGTATTCAGGTCTGGGACAATTACAATAGGATATTCATAAGGTTTATTACTATTTATGAAGGAAGGAAAATGGCTATGAAAGCAATGAAGTCAAGATCGAAACCAAGTAATATAAAATAAGGTCTAGTATTCGAAGCTAGGGGAAACTAACTCAACTCAGTTTGAATACACACGCTCTATTGAAGTGTCACTAACTTGAGCATCAAAGTGCCTGCAGGTACCCTAATTCCAGGAGTGTGGTTCAAAAGTTACTTAGAAGCGAGTTCCAAGAAGTAAGGGCAGAGGATAAAAGGCTCTTGAGATAGTTTGGTTCTATTCAAGAACACTCACTAAAGCATCCTTATATAAGCTTGAGTGATGAGATTCTAAAAGAAAAGTTTTCAAACAAATAGTTTGAAAACGTTTCCTCAAGAAGACAAGTCAAAAAATACAAAACATGTGAAAAATATTGCACAAAACCTCTCATATGATAAAAATAGCTCGAAGAGAGACACAAATTAGTAATTTATAGAATAACTAATTTTAGGTTAGAATAATGATAAGGATTTATACAAAACTTTAGGTGGGAATTCAAGTCCCACATTTGTAAATAAGATTTGGATACTTAAGACTAAGACCTCATAATAAGAACTCATATGAGTGTTGTTAGAATCCTTTGAATTAAATATACATTTGAGAGCTTGAATAATCTTTTTGTATAGGTGGGCTTGGTTTGTCATTCTATTTGTCTTTCTTGGAGCATCCGTGAGACTGTACCAAAAGACCTCAATGATCTTTGTCAACCCTCTTAGGTTATGGACATTTGGTAAGATACTCACATCCTATTTCCATTTAATTTTCTCATGTTCATTATTATTCATTGTCAATTTTTATTTCATTTCTTGCATATCTTTTGTGTTATTGTTAAACGTGCCTCTCTCTTCTTTCCACCTCTTGAAGTTGTGAAGAATAAAAAACAACACAATAAAGGATCATTGAATTGTGTTTTTAAATCTTTCATAATTTTTCATGTGTGTCATCTGAAGATTTTCCTTGAAATGACATGTTGATAAAGATTAGATGACTTATCAAACGCTTTTGCATGGTGAGTTTTAAAACTTCCTCATTTTGTTAGTTTCACAATAATAAGATGTAATATAACAAATTAAGCGAAAGAAAATATACTTTGCTTTTTTATATTTGTTTGTCTGATCACATAGACTACATTAGTTCTTTACCAACTAGTCATGTTCCACTAAGCAAACTATGGTTGCAAAGTACAATTAAGTATTATCTTGGCTCTCAACCCCTTTTGGCTGACTTTGTTCAATTATTCTTTCAGTAAGCCACCTTTTTGTTCAATCAAGTCTTCTTTCAACATGTTACTCTTGGCTCAACCTGAGCATTCTTTCAGCTTACATCACTGTTGGCTCAACATGAGTATTCTTTTAACAAGTCACTTTTGGTTCAAATAAGTTTCTTTTAACAAGTCAATTATGGTTCAACTAAGTTTCTTTTAGCAAATCACTCTTGTCTCAAGACAAATACAATGTCTTTGTTATTGCAAGATCACAATTTGCACTCACTAGGAAGGGTAGTGTTTTTCAACGTGTACAAGGTTTAGACTTTTTATACTAGTTTTCTAGAATGAACACAAATAGTATTCTCACAAAGCTTTTTAGATAAATGAGAAAATTCAGTAGAGTTTTGGCACTTGTAAGCAGTGGTCATTCTTCTTGTCTTATTCTTCAAGGAGTGTCTTTATATGAGCTCATTAAGAAAGAATCATTGTAATCCCTTTTTCTTCCCTTTGAGTAGCTTTGAACTCAAATGTTTGTCCCATTATTTTGCTATCATCCATTGAGCTTGGATGTTGAGAAGCATTGAATGCACTTCATGCAACATTAATTTGTCTTCTCTTCTTTATGCAACTTCAATGATAATTAGCATTACTTATCTCCCTAGGTTGCATAAATTTTTACTTCAAAGAGTGATAAAAGCACACACTATACTAGGCATATAGTTGGCCCATAGTTGACACATGTTTGTATAAAAAAAAGTTGGCAGGCATTCAACTTTATCTTGAATCGCAACATATATTTGAATGAAACTTGTATTTGGCACAAATCTCTTCAAGATAAATGATGAAGAAATTTCCTACATTATAGAATTAAGCATTAGAAATATTCTTTAAGTTCACGTCAGCTTAAAGTCTTTTATTGTTCTTATCATTTGATCATCGTCATTCACTTATCACATGTAGTGAAAAGAAAATTACACAGTGCTCTATCACCTATCAAATGAAATATATGCACTCATGATCTATTCAACATGTATCAAATGAAACTTCTTATTTTTTTTATCTTTCAACTTTGCATTTAAACATTTAATCAAAAGAATAGAGAGTTTAAGCACTCAATCAAAACAACACTTAAATCCTTCAAGAAATAACAACTTAATTCAAAATAAAAATCATAACAAATGTTATTTCATATTAATGCTTTAACAAATTTTAAAATATTAATTTAAATATTAATATATTTTTACTAACAAAAGGTTATTCATGAAATAAATTTTATCTATAGTTTAATAAATTTATTTTATTATAATTTTAAAAAATAATATAAACTTATTTAAATTATAAAATTATTAAAAATAATAATGAGTTCTAATTTTAATTATATATATTTGCAATATAATTTTTGTAAACATGCTAAATTTATAAAATTAGAATATTATATTTTTCATTTTCTTTATATGAAGTTAAATTTTTTATATTTTGTGTTATCAATATCAATATTTTATTTTTTCAATTAATGTATATATTTAATTTATTTTATTATCTTGAAAAACTTTGTTAGGAGATGAGTTATGTTAACTTGGCTCAATGTAACATTCATACTTTGCAGTTACATTACTACTACTCATCTTTTACTAAACATCTTTTTCATTACTACGACGAACCATAAATCCCTAAGTTTACCATTGGGATGATTCGTCATTCACCTTAGACTTCAATTGGGGACTTATGTTGCTATCACGCCTAATAGTTTCATATCGCTTAGGAGTCGAGACTTAAGGCGGTTTAAATACCTTTTCCTCTTTCCATCATCTAAGGCGTCTTTTACGGACAAAACCGTGATAGAGCACATACTTCAAAGCAGATAATACCTCATATGCATGGTGTTGAATATTGATGTGTATGTCCTTACCATGCCCAATAGTCTCACATTGCTTAGAAGTCGAGGCCTAAGGCAATTTAAATGCTCATTCCTCTTTCCACCTTCTAAGACGCCTTTTAAGGACAAAATCGTGACTGATAGGCTCCAAAGCGGACAATATCTCAGATGCATGGTGATTGACCCTAACGATGTCACTTGATGGACATGGGACTGAAACATTGACGCCCTCCATGTGAATGATAATGAGGTTCTAAAGATGAACCATCAGTCCCTTAAGCCCTACATTGGGGATGATTTGTCATTCCCTTTAGACCTTAACTGAGGAGCTTATGTTTCTACCATTGCCAACAATCCCACATCACTTAGAAGTTGAGGCCTAAGACGTTTTAAATACCATTTCCTCCTTTCACCCTCCAAGGCTTCTTTTAAGGACAAAATCGGGATGAATTGGGCCGAAGTGGACAATACCTCAGATGCATGGTGATTGGCCCTAACGATGTCATTCGACAAACAAGGGACCAAAACATTGGCGTCCATCGTGGGGCCGATAACGAGGTTCTAAAGACAAACTATCGGTTCCTTAAGCCCTCCATTAGGGATGATCTGTCATTTTCCTTAGAGCTTGACTAAGGAACTGATGTTCCTACCACACCCAACAACCATTATGTCTTAAATTGCATTAAACTAATAAATTCAAATGTAATAAATATCATATATAGCCAATCAAATCATTTAACTTATACTAATAATAGAAAATATGTCATCTTCCATTAGTTGGACTAAACTTTTGACTCAACTACTAGAGAGAATATTTCATTGTAGTCCACCCTTTATTTTTTCTTACAACCCTTATATGCTAAATTTGAACTTTAAAACTTTAAACTAGAAATGAAACTATACTACATTACACATAAAGACTAAGAATACACTAAACTAAAAATTAAACTAAAAATTAGTCTAAAAATTCTTTATTATAACATAAATTAAGAAAAAAAAGGAATTTAACCTTCTAAAATAAATCTACTCAAAAAACAAAAAATTAAAAACTAAAACAACCTTAAAGAAATGCAAATGGTCTAGAAAATTTTTCACAAAAATGGGACTTGTCAATGAGTGTATCGGAACAAACTTGATGAGGAAGCTATGGTTGTGAAGAACAAAGCTAGGCTGGTAGCAAAATGTTACTCACAACAGGAAGGTATTAACTACACTGAAACTTATGCTATTGTTTCTAGATTAGAAGTCATTCACATATTGCTATCATTTGTTATATTTAGTAGCAATAAAATCTACCACAAAAAATTAAAAACTAAAACAACCTTAAAGAAATGCAAATGGTCTAGAAAATTTTTCACAAAAAATGGGACTTATCAATGAGTGTATCGGAACAAACTTGATGAGGAAGCTATGGTTGTGAAGAACAAAGCTAGGCTGGTAGCAAAATGTTACTCACAACAGGAAGGTATTAACTACACTGAAACTTATGCTATTGTTTCTAGATTAGAAGTCATTCACATATTGCTATCATTTGTTATATTTAGTAGCAATAAACTCTACCAAATGGATGTTAAGAGTGCATTTTGAAATGGATTTATTAAAGAAGAGGTTTATGTAGAATAACCCATTGAAACTTATGCTATTGTTTCTAGATTAGAAGTCATTCACATATTGCTATCATTTGTTACATTTAGTAGTAATACACTCTACCAAATGTATGTTAAGAGTGCATTTTGAAATGGATTTATTAAGGAAGAGGTTTATGTAGAATAACCCACTAGATTTGAGGATTCATCACATCCAAACAATGTCTACAAACTCAATAAAGCTTTATATGGTTTAAAACAAGTTCCTAGAGCTTGGTACGAGAGATTGAATATGTTTATAACTGAAAATGGATTTACTAGAGGTCATGCAGACACCATCCTTTTTAGAAAATACTATTAAGATGATTTCATTTAGTATAAATATATGTAGATGATATCATTTTTTATTCTGTGATAAATTATTATGTAGGAATTCTTAAGCCTTATGAAAATTGATTTCGAAATAAGCATGATGAGAGAGCTAAAATTTTTCCTTGGTTTGCAAATAAAACAAGTTAGGAATCATATCTATATTCATCAAACTAAGTATGTTAAAGAACTTCTTAAGAAATTTAACTTGGAAGATACAAAGGAAATGAAGATCCAAGTGCATCCCAATACATCTCTAGGATTAGAAAAGAATCTAAATCAGTAGATCACACTAAATATAGGTAGATTATTGGTTCCTTGTTGTACCTTATTACATCAAGGCCTAATATTATGTTTAATGTTTGTTTGTGTGATCATTTTCAATCAGAACCAATAGAAGTACACCAAAGTGTTGTAAGAGAATTTTGAGATATTTAAAGGGTACTACTATTCTTGGTATTTACTACAAAAAGCGATAAAGTTATACTTTTTAGGGACTGCGATGCATATTACGTAGGGGATAAGATTGAAAGAAAAATCCCTATCAAAGGATGTCCCTTTTTTGGAGGGAATTTTGTCCATGGTATAACAAAAAGTAAGGCACAATTGCTTTATCGATTGTTGAAGCATAATACATATCAACTGCCAAATGTTGTTTTAAATTCCTAAGGATCAAGAATTAATTGGAAGACTACAATATACATTAGAGTAACATTCCTATAGTTTCACTACAAGAAAAACTGATATTACCAACGGTTAAAATTCGTCGGTAATGGTCTAAATCCGTCGCTAAATCAATTATTACCAACGAATTATCGACGGTAAAAAAGTTATCAGTAAAACTTTTGTCGGTAAAATTTTACCCACGAAAATCATGTTTTGTCAGTAATTATCGACGAAAAAATTTGTCAGTAAATCTGTTGATAATTATCGATGAAAAAATCCGAAAGTAATTACGGACAAAAAAATCCGTCGGTAATTACGGACAAAAAAATCCGACGGTATATAACATGCACTGTTCATCTTCTTCCTCATCCCCCTTTCATTCTTTTCGTTTTCTTCTTCTTCGCCATCGCTGTCATTGTCGTCATCGTCGTCGCCGCCGCCATCGTCTTTTTCCTCTTTCTTCTTCTTCTTCTTTTTCCTCTTCTTCTTATTCTTCTTTCTCTTCTTCTTCTTCCTCTTCTTCTTCCTCTTCCTCTTCTTCCTCTTCCTCTTCTTCTTCTTCTTCTTCTTCTTCTTCTTCTTCTTCTTCTTCTTCTTCTTCTTCTTCTTCCTCTTCTTCGTCTCCCTCTTCTTACGGACAAAAAAATTCGTCGGTAATTACCAAAAAATCTATCGGTAAATAACATGCAATGTTCATCTTCTTCCTCCTCCCCCTTTCATTTTTTTTTGTTTTCTTCTTCTTCGCCATCGTTGTCGTCTCCGTCGTCGCCGCCGCCATCGTCTTCTTCCTCTTCTTCTTCTTCTTGTTCTTCCTCTTCCTCTTCTTCCTCTTCCTCTTCCTCCTCCTTCTTCGTCCCCCTCTTCCTTCTTCTTTTTTCGATAAATGAAATCTGTAACATCCCTAAAGAGTATTACTTAATTAACATATAAAGATATAAAAGAAGTTTAAACGTCGCAATATTATTCATCCCAAACGCGGGAAAAACAAAATTTAATATTCAATGCAACAATGCTCAAAGGAAATTAAATCAAAAGTTATTACAAGTTCCAAATAAAACCATAAAAGCAATAGTAAAAATCCCTAGCTCTATCCCAGCTAACCTTCACTCCATAGTCTGAGCACCCTCAACATCACCTGTATTATCATCTGCTCCCGTGTAACGAGTTACACGATCATTGCCAAACACAAACAGAAAGGGTGAGCTCAACAAATTATAAGAAACATATCAATTCAATATTGCAAATACACCCAATGATATTCTTATAGTTAGACCCTAGTCACATTCTTAATAACCCCAAGGTTTTTAAACCTCCAGTATAATCAACAAAGTTAGCCATGGTTTCAGGATTCATGATGCTCACACGAACATGCCCGCTCGTGGTCCTGCCTCTACGAACCTCCCCGCTTGTAGTCCTACTCTATGGACTTGCTTGCCCGCAGTCCAACACATGTGATCCACCAGCTACGTACCTCCCTGCACGCAGCATCTCTCAATTGTGAGCACCAAACATACGAACCTACCTCGCTTGTATCCCCATAGGAGAGTAATTTGAGTATGAACCTCCCCGCTCATACCATCACATGTCAACCTCCATCCATGAACCTATTCGCTCATGGCACAACATCTCCTGATCCACATTCGCATCATTGCGTACAACAATACACACAAACTACACTAAACTCGCTTGGGCTAGAAGCCTTAGCTTAAGCGACCAGGCCTGTCTCGCTCAAGCTAAGCTTCGTCGCCTGAGCGAGCGTGCTGCCATGGTTTACGTGCGAAGACTCGCTTAGGCGAGCTCGTCTCGCTTGGGCGAGATCTCCCTTCGCTCAACACAACATCACTCGCCTAGGCGGCGAGACATCAAAACACACACTTCTCAGTTGCGATTCCTCGCTTAGGCGAGTACCTCTCGCCTGAGCGAGGTACTTTGTCGTTCAAACCATGGGCTCCTCGCCTGAGCAAGACCCTCGAGCACAACCTCACCACTACATGATTTCTTGCCTAGGCGAGCTGCTCTCACCTGAGCGAGATGTGGAGACACAACCCAGAATTTCGTTTCTGCTATTCTCGCCTAGGCGAGCCTAGTTAGCTTGAGCGAGAATAACACTTATCCTCCTTGTAATGCACGCGGAAATCTATCCCAACATGCCCAAAACCCCATTCTACTATGCCAAACAATTCATCTCAGGATACAACATTATGTGCATGATTTGGACACCAAATAAGTCACCCAAAAATACGAAATCAGACCTTATACACCATTAGTACATAAAATCCCATAATTTCCATACAAACTCATAAGGGTTGTATCACATTACAACAAAACAATCCCACACCCCAATTCACAGCATGTTGTCAATCAAATTACGTGACAAAGGTACATAATTACTGTAGATTACAATATACACGAAATTCGCCTCAATAATCATATAATTGCATGGAAAGGAGCTCCCCTAACCTGGAATTCCTTGCTCAATTGGGTCTTTTAACCTTAACTTTGCACTACCACCAATAACTCCCCTTTTCTTGGTTCTCTCTAACTCCCCTTGGCACCCCAAACTCGTGCTCCCCTTTCATAGACCATTATGGGCTGTTTTTCCCAACTCCCTTGGCTGCCCATTGTCTATAGGGTTTTCTCACCCTTTCACATTCAGACCACAAGTATTTTAACAAAAATAAAGAGATTAATTTGTTCTCAGCAAGGGTTAAACCCACAACCACTCAATCACAAGGCAATTGCACAATCAATTCAACCAAGTTATGTTTATGTTAATTCCTCTAATTCTATAGTTATGTTATCACCCAACATAATCATGCATATGATTAAAATTAATAATAAATCAAATAACACATACATGACATACATAGGACTCGAACCCAAGTCTTTTCACACAACCAAAGTACTCTCTACCACTTGAGCTAGTACTTTTCCACATCATAACAACTAACATTAAATGCCATAAAGGCTTCTACTACCTGCATTTATTAAATAATTATTTATTTAATTATTTAATTTTTTCGGGTCTTACAAAATTTGTTACCGATGAATTTTTTCGTCGGTAATTAAAATTTGAAAATTCGTCAATAAATCCGTCGATAAATCTATCGGTAATTCAAATTTACTGACTAAAACATATTTGTCAGTAAAATTCTGTCTGTAAGTTTTTTATGTAGTGTTTGTGACAATAATGTGGCCATAAACTTAACTAGAAGTCTTATTATGCATGCTAGGGCCTAACACATCTAGATTAAACATAATTTCATTAGAGATTATGTCCAAAATGGTATTATTTATTCAAAGTTTATTCCAACAGATGATCAACTATTAAATATATTTACAAAACCTCCTATTAAAGAGAGATTTAATCATCTGAGAACCATTCTAGGCATGGCTCTTATGAATGATTAATAAAATGTGATTAGTATTAGACGCATCTAAACTATTAGACACCCAAATATTAGACGTATACATTTTTTATATGCATAACAATAAACGCTCGCATTCACTTTAGTTTGTCATATGGATCTTGAATTGACATTTTCGTAAATTCTTGCATTACATTGAATTTTTTCGTAAATTCATGCATTGCATAGAGACAAATACACATATGATTCTGATTGGTACCAAATATATATTTGTGATTTTGAAAATGTTACCATGATCAACACAACTTTACATACTTTGTTTCCTTATTTCAAAATTCATTTGTTAAAATACTTCCCGATTTCAAATCATTTACAAAAATATCTTTATTGAAGAGGTTTTGATTTTTATTTCAAAAAAATTTCAAATGTTTCCTATTTTCGCATAAACTTGAAAATTCAATTGATGCAATTACCAAATCTTTCTCTATAAGTCAAATCACACCTCTCTATCTTTCGAAACCTACCCACTTGTAGGAAGCTTATTCCGAAACCAACATTTGTTGTCGACAGCTTTGAGTCAATAAAATCTTCATCCAGATTTCCCTCTTCGATACAACCCACATTCTTTAATCCACCACTTATATCATATATGTCTCATACAAAGCCTCAAAGGACCACAAAGATTATTAACACGATGAAAAAGATTGTTGAAAAATCCATTGCTTAGGAACGCCATCATACTCTTTAATTATTGAATGCATAAGAAGCTAGGCAAGTTAATGCATTGAGCATGCAACCTACAACATGTCGATCTTTATGCATAATGTGTTTATTTCCATCCTCACAACTTAATACCCCCTTCTCCTAAACCTTCTCAGTAGCTGTGATGACTTCTTTCTTCTTCAAACTCTTTTTGATGAATGAAAACAAGGGGGATAAGTGAAGAGAGATGAAGCAGAGAAAATCATGCCAACTTTTATGATTTCTAGAAGTTTCCTCTATGGAGTTTTCAAAGTGTTCTTTGTTTTTTTTTTAATTTCATTATTTTCAACCTAGTTGGAACAATTTATTGTTATTTGGCACATTTTCTGTGAATAATGATTTATTTAAATTTGATTGGTTTTGGTTAATATTTTGCTATGACATTATCTTATCTTATTCACTCTGAAATCATGATCATACCAACATATTCTGGCCAGTTTAATACTCTAATATCTTATATTATAATTGTTAAATTTTACACTCTAATACCTTGCTTATGAATTATGCTATTCACAATCTAATATGTTTTTAGTTGTGATTTTGATCCTAAGATTTATTCTTATTTTACTATGATATTTGATATGATTGATTGAAACATGTGCTATAATACTACATGATGTTCATCATTCTTGATTGGTGTTGTCGTCATAAAAAAGGAAGAGACTGTTAAAGTGGACGAGCCCCTTAAACTACTAGAGTTTTTACGAGAACAAAACAGTTACCTTGTTAGGCAAGATATTCTTGGTTAGATGTGAATCACCTTTAGACAAGTAAGGGAGAATATCTAATTGACATATATACTTGAAGTGATTAATCAATGCATTTTGCATATAAAAAAATGTAAGCTAGAAGTCATGCATATGCAATAGACCAGCTCTTGACATTGGACAAGTCTAAGTAGTAGATGAGTTAGCACATTAGATGAGTACAACCAAATAAATTACCAGGTATGTGCATTAGATGATCCAAGTCATTAAACGACCTAAGTCACTAAATAACCTAAGGCATTAGGCAATTTAAGGCTTTAGACGACCCAAAATTAATTAAATCATTAAACGACTCAAACAATGTAGTTTTTTACATGCACTAAATGAGTCAAAATGTATTGTGTTATCTGGCTAAGTGTTTTCATTTTCTAATCTCTAATTGATCATTTGAATTGGTATATTAATATGATCATTTGAAATGATGAATTAATTTAATGAGCTATAATATTCAAAATTACAATATGAAAGAAGAAAGTTTTAAAAAATAAACGATAAAGTCATATGAACATTGGGAAATAATTTACCTGACTTAGGATCAAAATATTTGATCGATTGAGAAGTATTATTGCTTTAACGATTCAAATGCATAATCATATTGCACAAAGTTTTCTTAAAAGGAAAAATATGAAAGTTGAAGGAAGAGAAAAATTCAAATGATATTCATACTCATCCAAGTAAGGAAAGAAGATATCATAAAGAGCATCAACAGATTAAGAATTGAAGCCTTGAAGAATGACAATGAAGATATAATTTGAAGAATCAAATTGAGGAACTAATCAAGCATTTCCTTATTGAGAAAAATCATGAAGATCAAGATGAAGCACTACAATTCAAATTCTCAATGACTATCCATGCAACAACTATATAAAGGATGCAAAGGCATACAAGAAGACTAACAAAATAACAAAAGAGTTATAAATCTATGAATTTCTAAAGTGTTGTGAAATTGCCATATCAATAATGTTTAGTGAGAAATTGGTTTGAGCGCATATACTTTGTAAGTCCTTCAAAGAGTGAGCTTGTATCTTATTAGCTATATTGTAGATTTCTATTGTAAGATGGATTCTTGTAATTATTCATTCTAGTTGAAATTTCTTGATCTTAGAGGGAGACCAAGAAAGATACTTAGAGAGATTATACTCGGTGTAGCCTAGAAAGGATTATACTTGTGATACTTGGAGAGGTTGAAACTCGTTGTAACTTGGAGAGGGTGATACTTGTTTATTGTCAAAGTTGTTGATTAGTGAAATATATTAAGCAGGTTGCGTAAGAGACTGAACGTAACTTTAGTGAGGTGAACCAATATAAATCCTTTATATGTTTTTCTCACCCTACTCTTTTACTTTAAATATTTTATGTTCACGGGAATTGTTTGAATTTGTATACAAACTCTATTCATCCCTCCTTCTACAGCCACATCTCACCAATATAGCCTGGGCCCACTCATCTCAACCTTCATACTAGGCCAACTCGGCTTGATTCTTTAGTCTATATCTATTTAGTTAAACATTCAACTAGGGCTGACTTTTTTCAACCTTTGGTCAACCTTAACTCAATTAGATTCTTCGGCCAAATCAACTCGACTCAACCTTCAACTCAGGAATACTCTACTCGACCTTCACCTGAGCTGACTCGCCTTTACTTTCTATCTATGCCAACTCTACTCGACCTTTGGCTTGACTCGACTCAAGTCAACCTTCAACCTAGGCCGACTTGGCTCAACCTTCGGCCTAGGCCAACTCAACTTAATTGTTCGACCTAAGTCGACTCATCTTAACTTTCATACCAGATCAACTTGGTTGGATTCTTCAGCTTGTGACAATTCAACATGACCTTCATCCTGAGTTGACTTGTCATGACAATTGACTTAGGTTAAATCGACTCGACCTTTGGTTGAGGCCAATTTGGTTTGACCTCCATTCGGGGTCGACTCAGCTCAATATTTGATTCAGGTTGACTGGGCTCGATACTACGATCTAAGCAAACTCGACTCGATATTTTTGTGTCATTTAACATATATTGACCTTTTGGCATGGGCCATGTTTTACATAAATTGAGAAAACATGTTGCAAATATAAAATGAAAGAATCTTGAAGAACTTTGACAAAAAAAAGTAACATCATGAAGATCAACTTCAAAAGATTATTTATATTGATATTTTTTTAATAGTTTTTAAAGTTGTCAGTAATTGAAATACTTAACCAAAACTAGAAAATTAAAATTCACTAAACTTGAATTGCCTTATGCAAATAAAATATTTAAAAATAAAATAATTTGAAATATGGTCAATTTAAATTCAATGTATTTTAATATCTTAGAAAGTGTGAAATTCCTATCCAATAACAAGGTTAGAATTTTGGAGTATAATAGATCAATTCTCTTGGATTGTCTTCCCAAGTTGTGGTTTGTTATAGCTAAAGTTCTCAATTAGTAACTTGACATAGGTGAATCCTTTTATAGCTTTTAGCGTTCATTAAGTACTCATTCTTATTATGGATAAGATGAATTCAAAGTAAAGAGAGGAAATAAAAGTAGAATCTTCAAAATCTTCTAAATTTATAACTAATGTTTTTAAAGTGTAGCTAGTTGAATTAGACACATAAAAATGTTTTAGAAGAAAGAAATCCCATCGCTCTTTAAGAAACAAGAACAAATACAAAAAGAGGATAAGAATAGAAAATAATAAGAGAAAGTTAATGAGACCATTTCCTCCAAATACAGAAAGTTTGAACAAATGAAAAGTGAACAAAAGTGTAGCCAAAGATGGAATTTTAAGAAATATAGGAAGTAAAAGTTATCTGAGTAAATGGGAGGACCTTCACCACAACAAAAACTATTATCTCAAATAAATAAATAAAAACTTTCATTTATCTAATGGCTAAAACAAAAGAAAAACATTTACAAACAAAATTGGCTTAAAATTTTGACATTAATCTCATGTTATAATGTTTAATCTCAAAATAAAACCTCAGTCTTTAAGTTGTTAAGACAATACACCAATTTTAGACAAAATCATTCAAGATTTCGATTATTTAATTGGAACTAAAAAAGGTGAAAAACTCATTCCCAAACAACTGGTTATATAATCAATTATACTATTCTTCAATTGTTTGAAAAATAATTTAACGGATTATGTTATTGATTAAAACTGTTCATTTTTTTTTCACTTATTTTAAGATTTTAGAGAAAAGATTTTACTCATTTTATGTCAATTTTAAGTGTTATGTGTTACATCCAAAGTTCCAACAAGTGCCTTTTGTGTAGAACAAAAATACAACACAAAGAAAGCTAAGATCTACTTTTGGATCTTCACCAACATCATCAAAACATCATCTTTCTTCAAAGTTGGAGGTTAGGTTTCTTCTTGAATAGCAACAATATGTTGTATTTTTTGGCCTTCAGTTCTTTGAAGCTTGACAATTATATATATTGTAGTTATTGGTATGAGTTGTTTCCTTATGACTCCTGTCGTGTAATAATTGAATGGTTGTTATAGGCTATATTGCCTAAATGGTTAGTTGGATTTCGAAGATAAAATGTTAAAAGTTTTTTCCTTTGTCATAGTATCTCCTTGTTACTTCCCACTCCTCTTTTTGACATTGTGGGATTGCTAAAAGTCTCATTCAATGATCTACTTACCAATATAACCATTACAAATAACATATGTTTCCAAATGCCTACTTCATAGTTTTGATGCATAGTATTGAACTTAAATGCCAGTAAGAATAAGAGAAGTCCATTCTGGATATTTTAAACTTCATCCAAGCCTATACTCTCATTTGTGTCATAATGAAAACCTCTTTAGCATTTGGCTTTGCATTCCTAAATATTGTACTATTTCTTTGATTTCATAAACACCATATCAGTGATACCTATACTCCTTTTGAATCATATTAACTTGACTAGTTAGGACCATCAAATTGAAGTTTTGAAAATGTATTTGAGGGTGGTTATTGTGCACTTTACAAACTAGTACCCATTTGTCACATAAATTCCAAGTCTGGGAGGCTACCTTAAAGAACAAATGTTAGGTTGTTTCATCCATCTCGTTGCATATCACACATGTCTCTCGGTGATATTCCTCAATGTGCTAGATTTTAGCATGACTCTCGATGCAAAACATTGTGTTGGGAGAATCGTAAAATTGTATATGTAGCCTTTAACATGTATGCTATGGCATTTGAAACCATGAATATATTTATAAATAATTTTTTCATAATGTTAAAAAATTTAATGTATTAAATATGTTAAAAACTTCTATTAATCAACAAAATATTGTAAATTTATGAATTCATTAAATAAACATTTAAGGGTAAATATAGTTATCCACTTTCATCACTTGCTGGTGGAAACAATACCAAATGTGATAAGAAACAGTACCAAATGCCATTTAATAACTAAAAGTACTTGTTCAAAGTTTTTCTAATCTACTTTATCTTAATCTCATTCACAAGATTATGATTCCTGATGTTATGATTATCACACACTTAACTGATTGTCATACATAATAATAATAATAATAATAATCAATCACAATTTTTTTGTGAAACTTATTTTAAAGGTTGGTTGGATTAGTTTACCATAATCGATCATAAAAACAATTAAAAGTTATCCTAATCATTATTTCAGTATTCACCACTCGTCATATGTTATTTGACACTCTCCATTCCCACTCATTGCAATCAAGTAGGTGCTTAGTTTTAATAATTGGATTTAAGCTTCAATGTCGGGCTATCAAAGCTACTCCAGCAATAAATTAAAGTAAAAGATTGTTGAATAACTGTTTTTTTAAATAATTATAATTCTTCTTTTTACAAAAATGCAATTATAGTTTTTTCGTTAATGTGAATGTCAACATATCAAATAAAAAGTGAGGCATGATCTCCTTCTGTCTATTTTATTCCGTATATAGTAGTTTTTATAGTAATTGATCGATTATTCAAATTTAGTCAACTCAAACTTCAATTATATCACAAAACTATAACTTTACACTTATATAAAAAAAAAACACTTTTGGCAACTATTCTAACTTCCATTAAAACAATGATTAATGAATGGGTGAATAAAGAATTTGAAATTTTTAATTGAAAAATCAAATCAATTAAATTAAATTAAATGTTATATTTTTCAATAAACGTTTTCTATTTTTAATTCTATGATTGTTGTACAAACTAATAATTTATAAATAGGCAACAATTCTTTTTCAATAAGCTTAATTATTATAACCCTTTAAGTGATTTGCACTCTTGATAATGCTCTTAGTGGACAAAGAAAAAGGTTCCGAGTGGGGAGATGCCACTTCTAAAAGAAGACCTTACAATATTATTTTAATTAGGAGTGTGGAAAATTTTAGTTCATGATTAAAGAGTATGGGGGCATAAGAGAAATAAAAAGAAGTAGAGTGAACTTTTATTATATGTGACTCAATAATTGGCCATGGCATCGATAAAAAATTACATTAGAATTCCTTTCCCAACCTTCTTAATCATTCTATAATAGAAATGAGAAAATAAAATGAAACGTACACCTATGAATGAAGAAATGAGTTACACAAGTCTCATAATCAATAGTATTGTCAACAATGTTGGGTCTAATTAATTATGGAAAATACTTTGTTATATGCCAAAAGAAGAACTATATTAGCCTAATAATTATACTTTGAAACATCTCAAAATAATAATAATAAAATAATAATATTTGTTGATACTTTTATAGATAACATAAAGACAACACGCTTGTTGATTAACTTGAGACGTGGCCCCAACAATTAATTGTTTGTGATGCTTTGAGGGTTTACATTTGATGACCATTGACTCATACCTTATCCTTTCCATTTTATTCGATTAAATTCAATTAATTATTACAAACACCTTTCAACACAAAGAAACATTCCATCGTGTGGCACATTCATCTCTTTCAAATACAGTTATAAACTTTAGAAGAAAATATAGGTCCAATATCTTAGAAGTGTATATTGTTCTATAATTCAAAATTTGTTTTAATATTAGTTTAAGCTTTTATTACAGGAATCACTGAAGTAAATTTTCTATTTAAGAAAAATACCAATACGTGAATCTTTTGTTTGGCGTTGAGAATGAAGTTCAAGCAAACGGTTAGATTCAAAAACTAGTTAAGAACTGCAAATTAAAAAGTAGACTAATTTTGTGTTTCAAGGAGAGATTTCAATAATTAAAAAATATTGAAATGGATGATATTTCAATTATTTATAATAATATTTTCTTCATTTTTAAATATTTGATTTGGATAGAGTAATTAAAATATTTTATATTTTAATTTTCTTGATTTAGGGATAAAGTAAATTAAAATTTACAGAAATTATTAGTCAAATTTAAATATTTAAATAATATTTAATAACCTTTTTTTTCATATGGATGTGTTTATAATGTGTAGAACAAGTGACTAGTTTTGAAATTTTAATTTTCTTCATTTTATAATGAATTTTAAATTTTAGTGTATTATTACTTTTTTAAAATTTCTAAGCTTCAATTTTCTTATATAAATAGCCCACTTTTTCAAAGAATTTTAAATCCGTGGAACAAATAAACTATCCTCTTAAATTATCTTATAAAAACATACACAAAATATAAAAAAAAATGTTAGGTAGATTTAACTAGTGAAAATTATAAAGTAATAAATAAAGACATGATTGTTGTTGAATTAAATTTTTAATATTAGATAATTACGAATTTTTAATAATTATAAATTTCTATTCTTACTTTATTTAAAATTTTTATAGTCAAAACATTTATGTAAATTAACTTTTATGTAATATTTTCTTAAAATTCTTTTACTTATTATAATTTAAAATGGTTATACCATCAATAAAAAAAATATAAATATAAAAAACTAACAAACAAATATAATATTAAATCAATAATCTAACAAAGTATAGCAATTAAATAAATATTAAAAATTATATTCATTAAATGTGATTTTGACAATAAAATATTTTATTATTATTTTAAAAGGTAAACTTATAGAAAGTAAATTTTATTGGTAGATTGTTTTGAAATATTAATATAAATAATTTTTAAAATAAAATAAAAGTTATTAAATTAAAATAATTTTATTTAAATTTCATCTATCAATTTTGTTTATAATCTAGATAAAGTTTTCTAGGAAATACATATGATCTATCGTACTCGCAAACTACCAAAATATTCGGATAATTCTTTCCTGTTTTATTCCAAATGATTGTTTTTCTTTTCATTCTTCTTGTGTTGTCTTTTCTTTTCTTTTTATTCTTAAATAGAATCATAATATCTTATTTTAATGTTTATTCATAATTTTTTCCAGTCTGACATGTATTTTGTTCTCTATATTATTATAAAATAAATAATAATATCTGAAAAATTTTAAAAATTATATCGGTAAGTGATTAATTTATTTATTTGTTATATAACTGTTTTCGATAAAAATATTTAAAATCGATATAAAATAATTCATAAAATAAATATATAGAGTTTTTATTTAGACTAATAATGTAACACGATTTTCAATTGGAATATACTAATTTAAAGTTAAACGATAAAAATAAATACATCTATAACATAAATCGATCCATACAGAAATAGTTAATTAATTATTGTTGTTAAACATGTAAAATTTTAATGACCAATTTATAATATAAACTATTTTAGTTATCACTTTAGAGACTAATTATAATTTTTTAAAACTAGTTTAGTTATCAATAATTTTTAATTTATAAATTAGTATCTAAATTGGTCACTCACTATAGTGACTAATTATTTTTTGTCACTAAATTTGGTCATTATTTAAGGTTTTTCTGGTAGTATTTGAACCTAATACTATTGTTGAAATGTTTAGATGGTAGAAAAATTACGCATATTAAGATGTTGATTACTTTAAAGTGAGTATTGAATATGGAATAGTAAATTATTAAAGTTATTTTTGTAGATTTGAGAATTTAAGGAGAATGAATGTTGTATTTGAACTAGAATGAACAAGATTAAGTTGGATCAGGGAAATATGATGATCTAGAAAAGTATAGTTATTTTATTTATTACTTTGAACTTGTCTTAAATGTTACATATTTTCAAATGCAAATCGTAAATTTTTAATCATTTTAGTTATGTCGCATAATTGTGTATCTTGATATTTTTATTAACACGAGATTAATTTCGCTAAGACAAAATTAAGATTGAGATTTGAGATGCTCCCAATTCTATTTCATCTCAAACAATGTTATTGTCGCCCATGAAAAATTAAGATCAAGAGTTTGAACTTTAGCTCTAATGATGGAATTTTTCCTCAAGCGAAAAAAAATAAAAAGATTTCTTTAATTTTAAAATTGTGTTTCTCTAATTGAATTAGTATGCATGTTAAACATAAATAAATATATATTTAATTGTAGTTATCTTGATATTGTAGTTGAGATTTGATACTTGAGATATTGTAAAATATGTAAAGTGTTAATCTTTGATAAATAATGTTTTATGAGTCTAGATTCATGTGTGATGTATATTTGCATTTGTTGTGGTTATAAATTTTATGACATTTTTGGCCTATAATATTATTTTTAATTTAAAATGATTTATTAATGGTAATATATACATGAGTAGATGATGAAGATTAACGAACGTTCACATAATATATATATATATATATATATATATATATATATATATATATATATATATATATTTGTTTATATAAATTTTTGAAATTTTTTATAATAATATAGATTAGAGTATTGAATAATTTGGATTCTTAGATTTTAGTAATATTTTAATATTTAAATAAGTTTTGAAATACTTTCATAATATTGTAGGTTAGAGAATTAAATATTAAACAATTATGTTGATATTTATGAAGTGTTATACGATGTTTTTTCATCAACAAAAGGACATAAAATAATAAAACATAATAATATAATTCATTCTCTTTATAGTTACATCAATAAAATAAAAAACATAACACAAAATCACAAAACTATAGTTAAATATTTTAATGTTTATATAAATTTTGAAATACTTTTTTATAATAATATAGAATAGAGTATTGAATATGAATATTTATGGATTCTTAGATTTTAGTAATATTTTAATATTTAAATTAAGTTCTGAAATACTTTCATAATATTATGGGTTAGAGAATTAAATATTAAACAATTATGTTGATATTTATGAAGTGTTATGTGATGTTTTTTCATTAACAAAAGGAAATAAATAATAAAAAAGGATAATAATATAATTCATTATTTCTATATTTAAATCAATAAAATAAAAAACATAATATAAAATCACAAAATAGAAAAACTATAACACAAAATCACAAAACTATAGATAAATATTTTAATGTTTTGAACTATAGATAAAAATTTTGAAATACTTTTTTATAATAATATAGAATAGAGTATTGGATATGAATATTTACGGATTCTTAGATTTTAGTAATATTTTAATATTTAAATTAGTTAGAGAATTAAATATTAAACAATTATGTTGATATTTATGAAGTGTTATGTGATGTTTTTTCATCAACAAAAGGAAATAAATAATAAAAAAAGATAATAATATATTTCATTCTTTTTATATTTAAATCAATAAAATAAAAAACATAATATAAAATCACAAAATAGAAAAACTACAACACAAAATCACAAAACTATAGATAAATATTTTAATGTTTATATAATTTTTGAAATACTTTTTTATAATAATATAGAATAGAGTATTGGATATGAATATTTACGGATTCTTAGATTTTAGTAATATTTTAATATTTAAATTAGTTAGAGAATTAAATATTAAACAATTATGTTGATATTTATGAAGTGTTATGTGATGTTTTTTCATCAACAAAAGGAAATAAATAATAAAAAAAGATAATAATATATTTCATTCTTTTTATATTTAAATCAATAAAATAAAAAACATAATATAAAATCACAAAATAGAAAAACTACAACACAAAATCACAAAACTATAGATAAATATTTTAATGTTTATATAATTTTTGAAATACTTTTTTATAATAATATAGAATAGAGTATTGTATATGAATATTTATGGATTCTTAGATTTTAGTAATATTTAAATTAAGTTCTGAAATACTTTCATAAGATTGTAGATTAGAGAATTAAATATTAAACAATTATGTTAATATTTATGAAGTGTTATATGATTTTTTTTTATCAACAAAAGGAAATAAATAATAAAAAAGGTAATAATATAATTCATTCCTTTTATATTTAAATCAATAAAATAAAAAACATAATATAAAATCACAAAATAGAAAAACTACAACACAAAATCACAAAACTATAGATAAATATTTTAATGTTTATATAAATTTTGAAATACTTTCTTATAATAATATTGAATAGAGTATTGGATATGAATATTTATGGATTCTTAGATTTAGTAATATTTTAATATTTAAATTAAGTTCCAAATACTTTCATAATATTGTAGATTAGAGAATTAAATATTAAACAATTATGTTGATATTTATGAAGTGCTATATGATTTTATTTTTCATTAAGAAAAGCAAATAAAAAAAAAATATTAAATAAAAAATTATAATGTTGAGAATGGGATTTGAACCCATGCCTTTTCGGAGTTTGTTGGTGGCTTAAGGCGTATGAGCAACGAAGAAGAAAGAAGAAAGAGGAGTCTTTCGTCAAGCATTTCAAGCTAAGACAACCCTAAAGGAGAAGAAGGCATCTTATACTCAAGACATTTGAGGCCGAGGAGATCCTGGTGGTAGAAATCGTGGAGAGGAATAGGAGAAAGAGCAACCCAGGCAACAAAATTGGCGTGACCGAGGTCAAGGTTCGTGGAGATGAGGTTGGTCAAGCAACTCAAAAGTTGAGTGCTTCAAGTGTGGCAAGTATGACAATTATGCAAATGAATACAAATAGGTTAAGTGTTTCAGTTGTGGTAAGGTCGAACACTATGCAAGGGATTGCCGATTCGAAAATAAGAGGGAAGAGACAACCAACCTTTTCACAAAAGATGTTGAATATGAAGTGGTGTTGCAAGTTATAGGCAATAGACGTTAGACAAGCCTTGGGTTGTGAGAAAGGTTTTAGAGTTAGAAAGGATCATTAGACAACTTGAACATGTTAGAGGAGTCTCGATTAGATGTGTCTAGCAGAAGGTGGAATGGTTTAGACAACTAGCTAGCCTTTGTAAGATCATTAGATGGTCACGAAAACGGTACATGCTTGCATGTGTTAGACGCCGCTAGGTTCTATTGGTTAGACAAGGTTTCACGCCTTAGGGCCACCAAATGCATAAATAGGGTTCCGTACAAAGTAGAGGATTAATACTTATGTTTTGCAAATTTTCTTGGATTCCTCCTTTAAGCCTTAAATTGGAAGTTGCCATTCAATTCTACCAAACCAGGAAATTGGAAGGGGAAAGGAGAATTGTAGTGTTTTTTATATGAACCGTAGAAGGTTGGTTGGATCAAGATCAACCCCTCAAGGTGTTGGAAAGACGAAACCTATACTTGAAGGTCCATTAACGAAAGAAGCAAAAGAAGAAACAAGAAGCATCATGGGTTAGACTAAAATATGAAATATAAAACACTAATAAGGAATGAAATCAAAAATGGATTAAAGGTAGAGAAATTGAAATAACATGCCATCTTCAATTCTAGAACCAAAGGATAAGTGCAAGATGATTCACCACTTGACAAAGCTTTCCAAGATAAGAACCCAAAGTAAGAGAAGAGAAAACTTCAACTCTCAAATGCTCACAAAGAGACTTCTTATTCATTCAACTCAAGATATATGTATTTACAAAAGGTATAGTCTCCTATTTATAGGTGAGAAGCTTGTCCTAAGGATGATTTAGAGAGCTAACTTTGTTAATCAAGAGTTAACTTCTCTAATCATGTTTATCTAAAGTAATCCTTGAAATTAGGGAGGTACATGTACTAGTTCCTTAAATCTAGGAAAAGTAATGATGAATGTGGCTAGATACAATGGATGGGAGCCTAAGGGAAGAAGAAAGAGTCCAGGTACAATGAAAGGGAGCCTAAAGGAAGGAGAAAATGACTAGATACATTGAAGGGGAGCATAAGGTGGGTGAATGCGTCTAGAAAGTTGGAATTCTCTTAGTTTATATATTCATCATTCCTTTGCCAAGTTCCTTCCCTAAAGTTCTACTCTTCTCTCAAGTTCATATTTACTTATTTACAATTCTTTTGATTTCTTCTTATAATGTCTTGAGTTTCCCTTTTGTGAGCCTTCCATGATACTTCTCTTTTATTTTTCTTCTTTGTTTTTCCTAGCCATGCTTCTTGTTTGAATTCCTTGTTGCTCATCTTCTCTTTCCTCAACAAGCTCTTGATATCTTAATTCACATCAATTTTGGGATGAAGATGAAGCCATTTTTAGTGATTAAGAGAAAGGAGAATGGGTTCTCTAAGAGAGTAAATAATGTGAGTAAAGGAATACACTTGAGCAAAAAGAGAAAGCGTAAAAGCTCAGAAGAAGAAATGAAAGGAGGTTTTTAAGGCTCTTGGGAAATTCAAAATTATATTGGAACTAGGCCCACAAAATAAATATAAAATATATTTTTTTGAAATGGTAGTTACACTCAAGTAGTTGTGTTGAGTGCACTTTAATGAGGGGTTAGTGAAAAGACAGGTCCATGTGACATTTCTGTTTATCAATGCATATGTGTGTAGGTTAAGGAATGTTAAGCATTGGCTGATTTCAAGGTTGCAATGATGATCAAGAGAATTGTTTTCATTAGAGCCATGAATTAATATTCTCTTAGGGGGCATTTTGTTGAGGATATCGATATTGAGATAATCGAAGGAAGGAAAGAAATCAAAGGAAGTAGAGAAATCAAAGGAAGTAAAGAAATTGAAGGGAATGAAGAAATCAAAAGATAGATTAATGAATGGATGGTTATATAAAGGTATCGAGAGAGTTAGTGACGAAGTCAAAGGATGATCAAGAAAAAGAAAAACTCAAAATGTATCGAAAAAGGCACTAATAAAACAAAATTGAAGGAGAATTTACATAAAGATCAAATGGGACATTGAGTAAAAGTAATTACTGCAAACATGGTCTTAAAAGGCATAACTGATGCAACATGAACATTTTTTAGACAATTATTCTAATTATTATGTAACTTTTATTTTATTTAATTTTGGGTTAACTGTTAAAAATGGGGTAGGGATATATAGATAGGTTATTTGTGTTTAAAATGACATGACAAATTGTATTTACAACAAAAACACTCTGAGAATTCCATGAACAAAGGATAATGACAATTCTAGTGTTGATTGTAACAATTTGAATCACTACTTTAATTGACTTCTTTTACTGGTTCTTATTTTATTCTTAGTAATTTATTTTCTTGCATTTACATTTCTTGCATTTAATTTACTAGTTCGTTTATTTCCTCACTAATTTATATTTTTAGTTTTCAAGCATATACTACTTTAATTCGCCTTCATCTTCAATATTTTTATTTACGTTATTGAAAGCAATTTCTTATTTTAAGCAATGAAAATTTCAAATAATTTAGAGCTTTCTTAAATTATGGAAAGAAAGGCATAAGTTGTAACACCCCATTTAATTAATAACGCTAATTAAAGGAATGTCACGCGGAATAATATTAGAAACAAAGTCCTGGAATGTAGACACTACTCCTCACGATTATCCAAGAGAAAACCCGAATAAGAAAAGGGCACACTACGATGTCATAACAAAGTATAAAATATAAATCATCAACATTTAGAATTTTAAGCCTAAAGACCAGCGGTACATGGGCCATAGCCCTAAAGGAAAGTCCAAGTAAACCTAGATCCAGTCCAAGCAGACTATGCAGCGGAACCTCCATCACCCTGATGATTACGGGGAGTTCTCACCTCTGCTCACATCAACAAGTTGATGATCATTGCAAAAGAAAAGACCACACCACAGAACATACAACAAACAACAGAAGGGTAAGCTAGAGCCAAAATTAGTTTTATCATGCAATCAGATATACTTTCACAGTCCAATATACATACATCATCCAAGCATGTTGTGACCTTCCAATCAATACACTAAGACTCGACTCGACTCATCCAGATACATATAATTTGGTCGGATTCAGCGGATGCTTGCACTTGTGGTGGATACCTCTGCTCACCCCCGAGCTATGTGTTACAAGTGTTACAATGAATCAATCCCTTACACACAAGGTTAGCCCTTAGTTAGTTTCAGGCCTCCTGCTACTCTCTCCACAAGAGTCAGTCCGCTCTAAGTGAGACTAACTGACTCCTTAGAGTGTCAGGATGCAACCTTACCTTGAATCCTTACCAAATTATACAGATGGGGCACCACCATGGATACCCACGAATAGGGGCCATGGAATTACGTCCCGATCACTGAAGCACGACCATGAAATCCCACCTAGAGATCTCAAGGAATTATGCACTGACCCTCGACCAATCATGCTCAAACAATCGAATAATATTTATCATGCAAATAATCTCAGACCAACCTTTATAAACCATACTCATTCATATTCGAATGTAGAATCAATACCAACTCATCCTTCCCAAACCATGAATATAGAATTTCATCTCATACCAATACCATGCCACTTTAATTACCAACCACCAACCATCTCATACATGTCACATGCCAAGTTCATGTTAAACTTATCAATCATAGACCATAAACCATTCCACTCATACCCATTCGCCCAATTCATGCTTTTAAAAGTAATTGAATCAATCCACAAGTTCAAGTTAAAGTAAGGAATTAAAATTCTGCAACAATTCTCACTTAAGCTAGACTGATCTCGCTTAAGCTAGACTAATCTCGCTTAAGCTAGACTGGTCTCGCTTAAGCTAGAAATTCTCGCTTAAGCTAGACTGATCTCGCTTAAGCTAAAAACTCTCGCTTACGCTAAACTGACAGCTTTTCACGTATTTCAACATGTAAGAACACAAAATCCCAAACAACAAAAACTAAAGAAAACACAAACATGTTGCATAAAATGTTGGCATCATATTTTCATGCTTTAAAAGGGTAAACAAATCAATCATGGGAGCATACAAGTATTTAAACAACTCTGCCGCCAATCTTGCTCAAGCTAAGAAGCTCTCGCTCAGGCGACAGGGGTCTCTCGCTCAAGCGAAAAGATTTCGCTTAAGCGAGATTGAAAATAGAGAGCACTTCGAGTTCTCGCTCAAGCTAACCCATCTAGCTCAAGCGAGAGGCCTTCGCTCAGGCGAGCACTCGAAACCAAAGGGGGGCGAGTTACTGCCATTCTCGCTTAGGGATAGCTCCTCGCTTAGGCGAGAGCTTCTCGTTTGGGCGAAAAACAGCTCGCTTAGGCGAGCATAGCAGATTTCACCTGCTCTCACGCATGCCAAGCCAAAAATCCATCCATAAACAATACACAAATTATTTTCACACCATCAAAAGCACATCAAATCATCAAGAGCACCCTATAGAACCAAAATAGGCACATTATTTATAAAAGCATAAAAAAAAACTAGCTTCCCTTACCTGGAAAGGAGTTAATATCGGGCTTTGACTCTTAAATCAACGGGACCGGCAGCTCCAAGAGCATATATAAGAAGTGAAGACGAGCTGAGTTTAGAACTAGCTTGACCAAGATTGGGGCTAAACCCTAGCAGAGCCTCTGTGGGGGTAAAGGAGAGTGTGAGAGTACTATTTCTGCAAGAATGACAGAAGTGAGAGGGGTTTGGCTGCCTTAGGGGCCTTGGACACCCTATGGGTCAGTCCTTAGGCCCATAAGATTAGGGGCAGCCCTTTAAAAATTAGGGCAGAATAAAAGAAGGTTTTACATAAGTTCTTAATTAATATTCGCATAAGGAGACAATTTAGTGAATTAGATATATTTATATAATTAGTTCAAGATATAAATGATTTACAAATAAATTGTGTTAATGATTGAATCTTGAATTAAAATACTTTAATTTAGATCGAAAAATAACTTGTTTGCAGGTCCCATTATAAGAATTCACATTGAATATATTTGGTTCACTAAACATACTCGAACAAGCATCACAAATTGTTGAGAAACAAAAAGTTAAAAAAAAATTTTGTTTAATCAAATCATCTTGGTTCAACATATCTTCTTTCAATATGTTAATGTTAATGTTCCTTATCATGGTTCACTTTTGGAGTAAGGATCTCCATGCTCAAGCTCCCATGCAAACTACTTACTCCAACTCTCCTTAATGTGTGGCAACTGTTACTAGCTTGAATAGAGTAGATAAATGTTATGTCATCAATGAGTTTGTAGTATATCTCTTACATAAAGATACTCCTTGAATATGTTTGACTAGGTTATTTTTAGCTCACATATATTTTACATTCCACGAAGTTGTTGATACTTTGTAGTCATTGAGACCTAACGACAATATTTGAGGTCCGATATGGTTTATTCCATCGTCTTTCTTCTACTTTCAAAAGGAAAATGCCAAAATCGAGTAAGGAAAAACCCTCAAAGTCAAAGGAACTCTTAAAGGAATATAATCCCCTACTGTTAACTCCAACGAGAACATCACAGATTCACCTTTCCCACTCTCTCCTTTAACATTGTTGATTTTACCATTGTAGGAATGCACAATTGCCGAGAGGAGTCCCATGCAAAGGCAAAGTCCCTGTAATGATAGCAGCAATACTCAGAGAAGCATTATATTGTTTTCCCCTTGAATAGTTGCAGAACCCAAACCCTTAACAGTTCCACCAAAGAAATGCATCAAAACAAATAAATGTCTAACAATTTTCCTTGGTGCAATTTTAAAAATCTCACCTTTAAGAGAACCACAACAATGTCTTTGACCTCCACAAGAGAAACCTTAGAGCCACTGCCATGGTTTCAGCTTCTGAAATTTGTAGTTGAAGATTCCAGCTTCACACAATGCTACTCAACGTTTGTGAGAGCACTAGAGTAATCAACAAACAAATGTTTAAAAGAGGGAAGAGGGGGAAAATGTACTCACACATCAAAATCAACAAAGAATTAATCAATTTATTTTTTATTTATTTTGTGTAAATGTAGGTTACACTGAGCTAGAATTAATGTAATTTAATTTAATTTTTCATTTATTCCTCATCCTAACGTAGATGAAATCGACGCTGCAATTGTAATTTAATTTTTTATTTATTTTCCCCCGATCAAATTGACACTACAAATGTAATTTAACTTTTTATTCATTCGCCTCCTTAACATTGACCGGAACATAATTAATGTAATTTTATTTTTTTTACAACATTACAGTTAATGTAATTTAATTTTTTATTTTTTATTTATTTTTTTCTACTTAACATTGGCTAGACTGACATTTATGTATAAAGAAAGTATTTTGTAGTGTCGGTTTGACCTATGCAATATTTAGTGGTATTATATTTTGTGTTGGTTAATTTATGTTTGTTTAGAGTGCTTTTGATCCGCTGTATTATTTTTTATTTTATTTTTGTGTCGTGTTAAAGTTGGTTTGAAAAATGTCCTCTTTTAGACAATATTATTTAATGACAGTTAATAGCCAACATTTTTGTAGTGTTGTTGATATTAATGTTACTTTTTCCATTTTTTTTCTTACATAGAAAATATTGTTTTTATAAACAGTTATAAAATTAAAAGTTTTTTCTTAATTATTAATAAAATGAACTATTCTTATATATAAACAAGTATGTATAAAAATATCTTTATAAACAATTGGTAGCCTAGTTTTATCAAGTATTCGCAAATAAAAAAATTAACTTATGTTTAAGTTAAAACATTTTCGTTTGAAACCCCTTTTCAACTAAACTGGTTTTGACATATACATAAAGAAACATTGTCATTTGGTCTCCAACCTTTTTTCTTACTTTCACTTTATACTCTTAAATAATAAAATTTTATATTTAATTAATAAATATAAATATAAATAAAATTTTGAAATAAAATAATAATATTCATTATTGTGAATGATAATATAAAACAATGAAAGTGTAAAACTATCATAAGTTAGGAATCCGAATATAAATTAAGAATTACATGAAAAAATTAAATAATATACAGAAAATTTTCATAAACATTTATGTGGACAATTATAACATATTTCAGAAGAGGTGAATCTCTCTGTATATCTCAGTAAAAGAATTCAAACATGATAGTCCATACTTAAACCTGAAAGAAAAAAACTACATTGTTATTTCATCTTATAATTACCAGTAACTGGATAGTCTAAACGGAATGTGATTTCGAATAAACAACTTTGAATGCATTCCCAAACTAACGTTTCCGTCAGAAAGATAGATACCTACAGAATATTTCCATTGTTTATAACGCCACAAGTTATAGCCTCCAAATCTGTGGCAAGTGATGGCATTGAATTATTCATTAAAATCATCCTCACTTTTTCAGGACCAACACAGGACATATTACTACAAGTACATTCCAGAGGATTCAATCTATTGTTAATAATTGGATTTTCCACGGAGATATACAAACTTTTCATAGAATAGAATAGTTTTTTTAGTATTCATATATATAAACACAAATACATACATACATATATATATATATATATATATATGTATGTATGTACGTATAGCAGCAATTAATGGCTTCCATTGGGTATAGAAATATTGGTTTGCTTTTATGCCATTGGAAAGTTTGCAATAAAGCATTAACCAACATTCTTTCTAGATGATATCCTTCATGAAGAACACAAGCTAACTCATTTTCCCTGTTCGTAAGATCTCAATATAGTATCACAACTTGTGTTCCATGAGTAGATTTGCTCCTATTGAAGCCAAGATGTTTATTACTGAAACAGAAGAAGTGTTGAAGGAGAATCATGAGGCAGTTTCCTGGATGAATAAGATTGACGAAAGGGTTTTAGATTGTTTTCAGAAACAGTGCGTGATTCTGAAGGAATGGCGATAGAGAGATCAAGGTTTAAATCCGGAAGGGCATACGATGACTGAGCCTCGCCACTTGCATCATCTGAGACATCACCATAAACATGACGAGGTGATTTACATGGCTCGTTCTTTTCAACAAGTTTCGTGCGAAAAGGTTCTGAAGCATCTTCAGACATGGGTGGATTCTGAAGGAAAGGGACTTTGTGATCTAATCGATGATTATTTGGATCAATGCCTTTGCTAATTAGCTTCCTTTTTATATGAGAATTCCAATAGTTCTTCACTTCGTTATCTGTACGACCGGGTAATCTCCCTGCTATAAGTGACCACCTGTATGAGTCAATATTAAACCTTTTCAGCAATATACGTTGGAAAAAGTTGGCTTTAATTTCCATTTATATTATTCAATGATAATTACTCAATGACGATAATGTTGCTCAGTACACGTACATATGTATATACGGTATGATCAATTTTTTTTCATTCTTATACAAAAGAAAAAAAGTGGGTTATTCATGGTGTTTTGAGAAGTAAATTCGCACCGGTTGCCAAGTAGCGCATGAAGCTTGATGATGAGATCTTCTTCATCTTCAGCAAAGTTGCCTCTTTTAAGGTCTGGTCTTAGATAGTTTATCCATCTCAGTCTGCAACTTTTGCCACACCGAAGTAAACCTAATGATGATGAAACGAAGAGCATGAGGTATATAATAATTTGTTACAGTTTTGATATATTAATTTATTGGATATATACCTGCAGCCTGAGGGAGTGTACGCCAACAAACCTCGCCGTGTTTGTTGATATAATCTATGAGTTTCTGGTCTTCTTGTTTGGACCAAGCTCCTTTGTTCAAGTCTTTGATATCAGAAGCAGGTTTTCTCATTGTTTGTACGTATAGTGGGGTTTACCTGAAAGAGAAAAGGAAGCTAGAAAGGGAAGAACCGAGGTGGGATAAGGTAGAGAAAGAGAAAGAGAAAGAGAAAGAGAAAGAGAAAGCGAAAGAGAAAGCGAAAGAGAAATATGCATTTGCAGGAGAGAGGAGAGGAATGTGAGGAATGGAAGGGGTGAGGGAATATATAGTATGGGTTGGTTGGTTGGTTGGAAATAAGGAAGTGTATGCAGTTGACTTGGACCGGTGGTTTTGCTCATACATGACTGCGTGGTTCATGCGTGATTCACAACACACCTTCAGACAAAGAGAGAGCAACGGCACCACTATTTGGGAAAAGAGGAGAATCAATTGTTGCTGTTCTTTATCCTTTCTTCCCAAATTTAGAGGATATGACATACGGTTGGTCTTAATGTGATTGCCGGTGAGGTTGATTTATTGCATCTAACTTACTGTCAGATATTTGGTCCACAGCAACTAGATTAGGGCTCAGTTGTTCCGAGAAGAGATGGTGGAGTAAATATTACACTCAATAATTCAATCACTAAGTGTGAGAAACAAAACAAAGAGTTTTCAATGTATAACAATGCCTATAATATATTTATATTTTGAAAATCTGTTCACTCTTTTTCTGAGATTATTTAACTGAATGGCTTATTTAGCATATAGTAGAGAAAGGGAAAGTCAATGTTTTGTCATTTAGGTGTTCTGAATTAAAAAAATTGTAGAAGCTGGTTGTACAATAAAAGTGGTGTGGAAAAGGTACAAGAGTAGAAAGGAGAAAGGGGTAAGTTGGCGGTGTGTGTCACACCTTACAGTGTTGACTGTTAGATTTCTCTTGCTCATTTGCTGTTCTGCTTTGACGAAACAGGATTAAGAGGTGGGTGTGGATGTTCGATGGCACAAGCTACATTTTCTCTTCTTTTATGCTTCTATGCCCAAATTCGATTATTACTTCCTTCTCAACAGGTTTAGTGGGTGATCTTCCCTAACACACATTTATAGCTTCTCCTGTGTGTGCCAAATGCTTCACATTTTCTCCTTTTGCCACACAATATCCATCTCTTTCTCTATTCCTAAACTCTCATTCATTTATCAGTTGATTCGTGTAAGTAATAACTTAAGGATGATAATGACAGGTTATAGAAAAGGTTTTTATCACAAAATCAATTTTTAGCATATTTTAAATAAAAATAATAAATTAATCATATTTTAATATATTTTCAAAAATATATATTCCGTTAATTTTGATTTATATAAATAAGAAATGAAAGAGTAATAATGATAATAAAACATTTTATCAAAAGTATTATAAGATTAATACAATTTAATATATTTAATCAATCAATGTGAATTTAGAGTACTTTTTCTTATAATAAAAATGTAAACAGTGATATTTAGTGAGAGAACTTTTTTATAACAAGATGTGTTTTAATGATGAAATTTATTAGTTAATATATATCCTGGAGGAAGAAACCAAGCTGTCTTTATTTTTATTTATTTTTTATCTAAGGTTATATTTAATGTAAGAATTATACCATGAAAATCTAATTTCATTTTATATAAGATTCTACATTATTTTCTAGATTTTTCATTTACAAATTTTAGATAAGAGTTTTATATTAAATTAAATGACTATATGTTACACTTTTATAATATTAAATTTACACTTGAATGTAAGTATGGCTTTGCGGGTTACAAAAAAAAATATTTTTTTTTAATTTTTATATTTCAAATTTTTATTTAAAACCTCTGGTGTCACATATCTCTAGGGTTTTCTTACATTATTAGGGTATTTTTGTATAGAATGGAATGTTGTCACAGTAATATCCAAAAGAAGAAGAGGCTGGTGGCTAGGGCAGGCAACAATGGTTGGTGAGAGGCAAGGTGCAGAGCAATGGTGGTAGCATTTTTGGTGTATTACTTTTTGTGTATCTCTTTTTCTCAGCACAGAGGACATTTATCTTTCTTCTTTTTTCTCACCAATGATTTTTAATAGCCTTTTTTCATAATAAGAGTTTCTTTCTTAATTGCTTTAAACTTTAATTTTCAAGATTAGTTATAAAACTAAATATTAATAAAATATCTAGTTTAGAAAATTTAGAAAATTAATTGAACAAAACTGGAAGTCTCATCCATAAATACGACACGTGACATCATTAAGGCATTATTACTGACACCCATGGATGGTCATTAGTAAATGTCAGACATTCTCGTACATTAAATTAAATTAAATTAAATCTTGTTATCATGCCTATATTCTTTAATAATAATCGAGTTTATAAAAGTGTAGAGATGACTTGGCAATCAATAGAAGATTAAGATCTCAGTTAATTTAATCTCTTAGATTATGAGAAATTATTGAATTGATGAGAAAATTATTCTACCCCAAAGTTTTATTTGATGGAAAAGAATTGTGTGCGACTTAACCGTTGGTAGTTGTCATTTACTTAAATAGCAATGGGCATCAGAAAAATAAAAATGCTCAGACAACTTTATATCAGTTTGAAAGAGATTATCAGTGACAACTTATTTTCTCACAGTAAAGACAAAATAGTCAACGTTGCTTGTCTCGGATTTGCAGTAGGTGATGATGAGCAGTGTTTTCATGGGATTTTATAAGAAAAGTTTTGTGGCTTGGATTCGCCACACTTTTTCTTATCTTTTCTCTTTTCTGAGTAGTTCCTAACTACTAAATATCTCATATTTCGTTATAATAATTTTGTCTTTATTTTTTTCTCTTTACAATCACTGAAACCGAAGTGTAATCCTTTTGTCACAATGCTGAATTAGTTCAAGGTTACATAAATTAATTTTCAAATTAGTATATTTACTAGCTTTAGATTGATCTATGGTGAATGCTGAGGTATACCTTCCAAGAATAATCGACGGACAAATAATAAGGCTGATTATAGTTAATGCAAATAGAGTTACTTAACTTCACTTTAAGTTGAATTTAAATAAAAATGATTATAAAATAAAACGCAGTAAAGCTAAAAATGGTTAGACTCGCATTTATTTTATTTAAGTTTAATATTGATGTTTATTTAAATTATTATTATTATTAGATAAATTAATTTTCTTCTAGTTTCTTTATCATAACTTTCTTTTATTTGGGTGAGTTTGATTTGTACTAATTAAAATTTATATTTTTTTCCTTTACCTTTTCTTTTTATATACATGTTCTTATCCTCAAATGTTCCTCGTCACTTTTTCTTTCTACGCAAAAGAAACTTCTCTACTTCAAAGAAGAAAGTCTATCTTCCATAAAAAAAAAATATATATTTTTGATCTTCATTTCAACCACCTTTTCTAACATCTTTCTTCCATAAAAGAATATTTTTTGATATTTGTTTCATCCACCTTTTCTAATAAGGAAATCACGCATCAGCATGTTATTGCTACTAATACAAACAAAATCTTTTAAAGTATGCTATTTTAGGTTTTGACGTCAGGGTGAGTTATCTTTTAAAAATTTGTGCAATATTTTTCTTCACTGAAACTATAAAAAATCAATATACAATTCAAGAGTATATCACAAAAATTTCCAAATTTTTTTAAGTATCTCAGATAAAACTATAAAGTATAAAAAAATGAGTGAATAAATACTACGAAAAAAAATACCTTAAAATAATTTGAAAATTTTTTTTATGCCAAAATCTTCAAAATTCTTAATCTGTGATCAACACCAAAGACCTAAATACTCGATATTTGAATATAAAATATTGAGTAAAAGTGCAAAAATGCAACCTTTAGGACCACATGAATAAAAAATCAACCTTAATGTGACACACAATCGGAAGAATGAATGCTTGAATCCAGTGGCGGACCTTGATCAATAATTTTGGGGGAGTCAAAATAATATACTCAAAATTTAAAATTTATATATTTAATTATTGTCATTAATACAATAAAAATGAAAATAAAAATAAATAAATAATTTAGTATAACCGTACCTACACAAGAAATCATACATGTACAAAGGATTGTTCTTCATTATTTCCGATTTTTAACTCATCAATAATTGAATCAAAACTAAAATTTTCAACTATTTATTTTCAATGTAAATATAAACACGTTCCAAAGAATTAATATAAAGCATGTTCCTCTAATTGAACAATATGATCATTTGTATCATGATTCAGGATACGTAAAGATAAGATATTGAATTTGAATTGTTTTCATCATCACGAAACACTTTCTTTTTATCACTTTTAAAAAATAAATCCATTCTTCTATTCTTCATCAATATATCCATTTCTTTTTTAAGTTTAAGATTAAAAAATAATTTATCATAATTTAATTAATAAATAAAAAATTAAGAGTCACTAAAAGAAAAAAATCAATGACAATCAAGTTTGAATTAAAAGATAGTTATGAAAAAACACATAGTGCAATCCTTTTTCTCCTATAATCATAAAAAAATGAATACAAGGCTCATGTGGTAAAAAATAATGTTAACTATTATACAAATATTTCAGTATTAAGTGATACAAGAGAATTACCTTTTTTCTTCATGAATGAAAAAGAACAAAAGAGAAATGAAAGCAAAAATAATAAATTTGTATTTAACTATTTTTTTTTTCAAAACAAAAAAAACATGTAAGAGTGTGAAATCATAATAAGTTGTGGAAAACTTAAAAATACAATGAAAAAGAAAATAAATAATATCTAAATAACTATTTTTATTCTTCATTACATTTGATTTTATGTTTTATTATTTATTAACATTAAATATTATATCTTATAAAATAAATAGAAAGATACCTAATTTAACTTCTATCAATTTTCAATATACATTACATATAATTTTAAAAATTTAAAAAAATGAAAATAATTAATATATATATATATATATATAATATAAAAAAATAAAAATTAAGGGGAGGCCATGGCCACCCCCTGCCACAATAAAGCTCTGCCATTGCTTGAATCTAAACAAGCACCATGACAACAAGATTGTGTAAAATGGGTTGAAAAACTTCCTACTACAAGTTTATCAGTATTGCTACACTTTGGAGGTTTCCCGCAAACTTTGTTATATTCACCCTTTGGAAGTGTAACACACTGGTCGGATATTACTTAATAAAAAAATAAAAAATAAAAATAAATTCAATCATAAATGTTAATCCCTGTAAGATCCGGGAAAATTAAATAGTTATTTAATTAATTATTTAATTAGGACGGATAATGGGAATATTTAAAGCAATAAATGCGGGGAGCTATGACATGGAAAGGTACTAGCTCAAGTGGTTGAGAGTACTTTATTATGTGAGAAGACTTGGGTTCGAGTCCTATGTGTGCCACTTGAATGTTATTTAAATTGTGTGCTTTTTTGTGTGTTTTATATTGGATGCGTGTTGTCATGATAAATTCTTAAAATTGTAGGAATTATCATGAAATAAGGATTGGTTGAGTGGTTTGGCCTTGGCTTGGCATGTGCATGAGAGTGGGTTCAAACCTTGTTGAGAACTAATTTACTTTTCTTTTTGCCAAATTTTCTGGTGCATGAATGTGGAAGGGTTAGAAACCTAGCAGCCAAGAGGGAGGCAACTTAAGGGCTAGAAAACAGAGGGTTAAATAAGCATTTGGTTAGTTTTGCATCATTTTTATTTAAAAATTCGTGCTAGTCATTAAGGGACAATTAAGTGAGAGTGGAAGTGGGAGAGAAGGTTAAAAGAAGGGAAAAATAGCACTTAGGGTCGTGATACTCATAAGCAACAAACTTTCTGAGAATTGGGACTGATAAAGTAAGGTATTGGGGCTGGAAAACGCAAAGATTGAAGTGGAAAGCAAGGGCTAGGGAGGTTTGGTGAGAGGATAAGCACATCTACTCGAATTTAGCAAGGAATTCAGGTAAGGGGAGTTGTTTTTAATTGTTTTGACTCGTATTGACTGTTCTATGATTGATCGAATTGAATTGGATGAGTTTTGTGCCTAATTATGCAGTTTGTTTCACGTTTCTGGGTTCTCGCCCAGAAACCGCCTGGCGGACACGAAGGTGCCGCTAGGCGGCACATTAGAAATTACTGTGATTCTGGGTTTGCTGTTGAACTGCCTGGCGGTGAGACCGAACCGCCAGGCGATACATGGGGATGGGGTACTGTTTCATTGTGGTTCTGAGGAAAATGGGATGTAAAGAGTCCTAAATTGATTTTTTTGTGTTGGTATGATTGCGAATTTATTGTTCATGGGTTTTGTGTTGCCTGCGAATTATATTGTGAGGGTATCATTGAGTGAATCACATTTAAATCTAAGCGTCCCATTAATAATCTGGTCTAGGGTTCATGATAGAAGAGGATCATAGAAATTGGGATTTGGAGCGGATAAATACAGTAAAAAGAAAAGGATAATGAGTGGTTGGTTACTTTTAAGTTTTGAACCTGGACTGAATTGATGGGGAATTGGGAAATTCGTGAGTGCAGCAGAGGGATGGAACTAGAAACTGATACGCCGCCTGGCGGTTTACAACCTGCCGCCAGGCGATGACTGTAACAGTGGCCAGTTTATGAGTTAAGAAGTGGAGGATGGAAGGGTGAACATAGGGGGTGTGTGGTACTAGATAATTCTTAAGGAAACTATAAGGGACGATATAAATATGCTACTAAATAGTAGGAACTAGAATAAGCGTGAAGGTATGAGCATAATAGGGTGTGGGGATAGGGAAGTTAAAGGTTAAATAGAGAAAATAATGGTCCAAATGTAGAGTCTCAGGGTTAAACAAAAATGTATACTACGAGTGATGGTGATTATCTGGAATTGGAGACGATGTGGTTTAAGGAAGTGATGTAATAGTTAAGATTGGGTAACAAGGATTGAATACGAGTATAGAAGTGTGGTAGTGCTGTTGTAGCGTGAAATAGGTATGTAAGATGCTAAATGTTGTGGTATGAGTGGTATCATTTGTGGAATGGGTTATTAGTTATGGATAGAGGAAATGGGAAGAAGTCCCATATCTTGTTGTGCGGTTAGGGAAGGTACATGTAATTGTTTACATATGATATTTGTAGGCTCGCCTATGTGAGAGTTGAGATTGGGGTTCTTATGCAACCTATGGAAGGGATTTAAATGGTAAAATAGATTAACTGGAGTGTCTTAAACCAGGAAAGTGTAGTTCTGGTATGGCGCTTGGCGGTCTACTGATAGCCGCCAGGCGATAGCCTTAGTGTGGGAGGGTCTGCACTGAGTGGCGCCTGGCGGCACAGTGTGCTCTGCCAGGCGGTGACGAGAAAACAGTGGGGTCTGGGAGAACGCTGGCGCCTGGCGGGAGGTGAGTACCGCCAGGCGGTCTGGAGCAATTTCGCCTGGCGGCGTGTGGGCCGGGCCAGGCGGAAACGCTGTTGTTCTTGCATTTGATGTGTTGTTTTGTTAAACTGACAATGATGCTTGGATCGGGGGATGCTGTGCCATGAGCGGGTAGGTTCATGGATGGTGTGACATGTGATGATATGAGCGGGGAGGTTCATATCAAGTTACTCTCACGTGGGGATACGAGCGGGGAGGTTCGTATGTTCCGTGCTCACGTGAGAGATGCCACGTGCGGGGAGGTACGGGGGCTGGTGGATCACATGTGTTGGACTACGGGCGGGTAGGTCCGTAGAGCAGGACTACGAGCGGGGAGGTTCGTAGAGGCAGGACCACGAGCTGGTAGGTTCGTGTGAGCATCAGATTCCCGAGTTCAAGGCTAACACTATGTATGATTTGAAGGCTGTTAAGTCTTGGGGTTAGGGTCTTGGCCAAGATTTATAGATAATGATTAAGATGGGTAAATGATCTATCCTGTGATTATATGCTTATTATTTTATTTTCTCAGCTCACCCTTTTTGTTTGTGTGTGGCAATGATCGTGTAATTCGTTACACGGGAGCAGATGTTGATACAGGTGGTGCTGAGGATGCTCAGATGGCGGAGTGAGGGCTAGCATGGGAGTAGTGTTAGGGTTTTTGATAAATTGTAATTCATGTTTAAAATACGAATTTTGATAGCTTGTAATCAGTTATGAATTCTGTTATGAGTTTTGGCGCGCTATGTTAACGAAATAAAAATTTTCCCACGTTGGGATTTTTATCGAGATGACTGTTTAATGAAATTATTTATTTTAATATTTATTTTTAAGTAATATTCCCTAGGGATGTTACAATCCCAAACACTATTTAAAATTTATTAACTACGTATAAATAATCAATACTTCATAAATAATTTAATACAATTGTGAATCCAAAATCACTTAAAAGAAAATTCAAACTATTCCAAAACTTGTTTCTTAAATAAGTTTTCCCCAAGCTTGCCCTCACTCCAGCTTTATGCCTCGCCATCATCACCTGAAATAATATCTGCTCCCGTGTGACAAGTCACACGATCATCACCGAACACAAATAGAAAGGATGAGCTAAAAAAGAATAAAGTAGGCATAAATTACATGAATACAGCACCAAAAATATATAACTTCACTCGACATGAATCACACGCTTAAAGACCTTATAACATGAGGTAATCATGCATCTATAACCTCATAACCTATATGAGACCATCACATCCAATCACAATGTTCACATACTCGACCATGGCCTTAGGGATATCATATGCTTCCATGAACCTTCCTGCTCGTGGTCCAACTTTACGAACCTCACTACTCATAGTACAACCTCTACAAACCTCCCTGCTCATAGTCCAATTCTATGAACCTCCCAACTTGTAGTCTAGCACGCGTGACACATCCTATTATGAACCTCCCCGCTCATAACATCCTCAAGTGTGTGCACGGAACATACAAACCTCCGTGCTCGTATCCCTACACAAGAGTACATCCAATACGAACCTTCCCATCCGTATTAATCACGCGTTTCCAACTCTATTACGAACCTCTCGGCTTCTAATCTATGCAAGCATATCCCAAACCAAAGACCATCACAATGAGTAACGCAAAACACACCACAATTGCAAATTGCCACTGCATTATCGCTTGACGCAGTTTTAGTGCTCCCACCAATCTACCCTTGCAGCCACACAAATCTCTCTCTTTTCCTCCACTCATTCACCCCTTCACCTCCTTTCTTTAGCCTAAAAAACCCTAAATAAAATAAAACGAAATTAAACTTAAGTGCCATAAATAGGCATTTACATGGAGGTTTCTTCTCCATAATTGCCAAGGTTCAAACTTTGATCCACCAAATTACCAATCATATGTACAACCAAAAAGCCATCACATGTTTCATGACCTTTCATGAACAAATACAATTATAATTTCCATACCACATGATCTTGCATACATGCCAAATAAAATAAATAATTAAAACATCAAACTAATGGCATACACAGAATTTGAACCTAAGACCTCTCAACACCACCCAACACACCCAACCACTTGAACTACCATTACTCCTTTGCTATAACTTGACAATTAATTCTCTTAGAGGTACTTCCAAACGACAATTATTGCTAATTAACTATTTATTATTTATTTAAATATCTCGAGTCTTACAGGTAGTTTCTTCTAAACCTTGGTCCAAAGTGAAAACTAGCATATGCATTTTCCAACCAAAGCAAGGGGAAAATACTTGCGCTTATATAGTACCATGAGGGAAAGTTAAGTTTTGCAACAAAAGGGTTTTGGACGCTTTCAAATGCAGATGATCACAAGGGGTATCAGACATGTGTTTGATAGTGAAATTAAATTTAACACAAAAAAGCTCTACAATGTTTGTCCAGAAAAAGTCTCACGTTAAAAATGACCAGTGACATTTTGTAAATTATTTGACTTTTTTAACGTCTGCCCATTCCAACACAGATGTAATTTAACGTCTGACCCACAATACCCCAACGTTATGTAAAAATTAACGTCTGAGCTCTCTGCCCCCGACTTAATTTAACGTTTGACCCACTCTGCCTCGACTTAATTTAACGTCTGACCCCCTCTGCACTAACGTTAAGTAATGTCTGACCACGCAGCCCCGACGTCAATTTTTGGGTTTTCTCTACGCGAAACGCAAAAACCCTAATTGTTTCGTCGCGCCACCAATTTTTCGCGAAGTTTCTTTGTCGGCGACCACCATTCCGAGCTCCTCCAGGTAATTTTTGAACGTTTTTGATTGTGGATTGATTTTAGGCATTTTGAACCGAATATTTTCCGTTTTCATCCCCATTTGCAGTGTTTCGCAATCCTTCCCGTCAACGACCATTATTCGGACCTCCTCTAGGTGAGTTTTGAACATTTTTCACCACCAAACTGGTTGGGATTTGATTGTGGATTGATTTTAGGCATTTTCAACCGAATATTATGTGTTTTCATCCCCATTTGCATCATTTTGAGATTATTTTTCTTGTTATCTCTTTTTCATTGTATGTATATAATTGCTTGTATTTTTTTATTTGCAATTATAATTTTTATCTTAAACTATTTTTTTTTAGTTTTTTTGGCCTATTTCTTTTTTTAATTGAAATTTTATAATAATATTTGTAAAATTACGAAATAAAATTATATTTATTGTTATTTGTAAAATTGGACTAATTGTATTTGATTTTTTAATATTATTGTTGCATTAATTTTTATTTTATGTATGTAGATTTATTATGGATTCATTGTGGACCAAGGTTGATCTTTCTTCATTGAACCTCAAACCATTCAACCTTCGGGAAACTCACATGACCACATCAAACTTTATTTGCAAATATGGATGGTTGAGTCAAATAGAGAGATCTACTTTGCGCCATATATTGATGCGTAGGTGTTTTTGCTAGTAATATTTTATGAAGTATTATTAATTATTTATGCTAAGTACTTGTGATTGATGGTAGGTATCATTGGCAACTATGTGTCATCATTCCAAGACAATGCACAATTGTATGATTTTATTTATGCCATAGGAAGATTCCACCTGCTTTGAAAAACATGTTCCAAGAGTAAGTATTACTTATTTTCAATCCTAACCTATGTATCTACTTAGTTATAAAAACTAACATATGTTTTATGTTTCCAAAATTTCATTAGAATTGTGGGTAAGCCTAGAGGCCAACAACTTAAAGTATTATATCCAAAGGTTA
>Ga0214544_1001854_pt1 | contig 44555 bp, 26 predicted proteins | sample CNSS3metaG_FD_160074 | JGI IMG/M metagenome (GOLD analysis project Ga0214544, IMG submission 160074) | Root nodule microbial communities from cowpea collected in UCLA plant growth center, Los Angeles, California, USA - CNSS3 | ecosystem: Host-associated > Plants > Roots > Nodule | place: USA...
AGGATTCAAGGTAAGGATTACATCCTGACACTCTAAGGAGTCAGTTAGTCTCACTTAGAGCGGACTGACTCTTGTGGTGAGAGTAGCAAGAGGCCTGAAATTCATTAAGGGCTAACCTTGTGTGTGGGGAACTGATTCATTGTAACACTTGTAACACATAGCTCGGGGGTGAGCAGAGGTATCCATCACAAGTGCAAGCGTCCGCTGAATCCGACCAGATTATATGTAATCCGGATGAGTCGAGTCGAGTCTTAGTGTATTGATTGAAAGGTCACAACATGCTTGGATGATGTATGTATATTGGATTGTGATGGTATATCTGAATGCATGATAAAACTACTTTTGGCTCTAGCTTACCCTTCTGTTTTGTTGTGTGTTCTGCTGTGTGGTTCTCTCTTTTGCGATGATCATCAACTTGTTGATGTGAGCAGATGTGAGGAACACCCGTGGCCAACAGGGAGGTGATGGTTCCGCTGCTTAGTTGACTGGACTTGGGCTTTTCTTTTTATGTCTTTTGCTAGGGCTATCGCCCATGTATTATTTGATATGTACTGTGTTTCTGGTTACTTTAGACCTCGTACTTTGTCTTGTTGTGTGACGTGTCATTGAAGTAAGTTTATTTATTTAAATGGGACATTACATATTCTACATGATAAAAATAAACAACAAATAAAAATAAAAAAGTTTCAAATATGTGTCTTAGAAATTATTTGAGAGATTATTGAATAAAATCACACAAAGGAAAACAAATATATAATTACAAGTATGATAAAATGAAAAATACCTTAGAGATCTAAGAAAACTTTTCAAAATCAACATAGTCAATGGCTGAGAAATAACGAAATTTATTTTAGCAAAACCAAAAAAAAATTCAAATGAAACAAAAATTAATAATAATAAAGTAAAGAAGATAAATTTTTTATATTACCTAGTAAATGAAAGGTTTATGCTATTAAACACTTGAATTGAAAGTGTTTAACATTTTCATGTGAAAGAAAAATATACAATAAATAAAAATATTAAAAAATATTAGAAGTATTCAAATGTGAGACATAAAAAATATTTAATTGACATACATCAATTCAACATAATTGGATAAATGTTATGATAATATAAAAAATATATTGGAGATTCAAAATAATTTCATGAAAAACAAACAATTAGGAGAATTAAAAAAACAAAAAGTGTGTAGTAATATATATATATATATATATATATATATATAATTTTACTAAATTGACTATGAATATTTTAATAATTTGAACGAGGAAGGGGATATGGCGGGGACGAGTATTATGGCGGGTATAGGACGGAGACAGGGCAAATATGTACATATTCATACTCGATTGAAAAAGTTGGGGATTCCTCGTACCCATACTCAGTCAATGTGAGAATTTTCCGTCAAAACAGGGATGTGTTCGGACAATACCCACATAGACGGATTTATTTGTCATATCTAATTATGTCAAATATTATTGTCTTGATATATTATTATTTTTAGATTCTTATATATTGTATATATAATAAATTTTATAAATATCTTGGAAAAACGGTTGTTTGGTTTAATTAATTTCATTTCCTAGAATTTGTGTCGTCATTTTAAAATCATGCTTCTTGACCTGATTTTAATAATTCCAATTCATTCTCCCAAAGTCCTTGAACTTCTTTCTTCTCCTCTTTGCTTGTTAACGAGGTATTCTCAATGGTATGGGGAAGAAATATAAGAGGAGAGTTTACAACCACCCATCTCCAAAAGGATGTATTAATTCATCTTTATTTCCTATTTTTGTTATATTTTTTTTTTTTTACTCCAAAAGATCGCAATTTGTTTCAATCTTCAGTACCCGTTATTTATTTATTTTTTATTTATTATTTTTTAATGTTTAATGTTTATTGTATATTATATTTATTGTATTTTGTAAAATACATTTTATATTCAAATTTAACTTAATTTCATTGCATTGAATTGGATGTAATATAATTTATCTATTTATTTTAATTATTTAATAGTAGTGTTTCTTAAGAATATAATACTATATTAAGCTATAGACAAAAAAAAATACAATTTTAGTATCGAAAAATCTCTGTCAGCTTAACAACATATAGATAAATAGATTATTTTAAATGTGTATTGTATCACATTACTTACTTTCTTCGTTCTCATTGTAAAAACACCTCGTAATCATGTAAAATTCACACTCCAATTCACATTAAATATATTTTTATATAATATTTTTAAGGTCTGTTTATTATTTTTCTATTAGGTAACGTGGTTGTCATCATCGTCATCGTGCAAAGTTTTATGTCCTCCCCAAAAGTTCTTCTTCACCTTTTGGAGCTCAATTTAATGGAGGTACAATAGGGGATCAAACAGAGGGTGGTAACACAACCACATTTTTCTTCTCTCATTTTCCAATGAGCTATGGAGAGTATGATATGTGGAAATATTTCGTCATTGGGAGGCAGCTTCAGAGGTTTTCATAGCTTGGAGGTTGGACATAATTCCACTGGTGGATAATACATCACAGTCCAAATCATCAACAAAATATAAATCCCTAAACCTATTCTAATGAAACCAGTGTTCCAAAACAGGAGACAAGTGATCCAAACAAGAATCGGGCGTATCTGGAAGCAAGAATGGAATCACCAGTGAAGTCGTGATGAAGTGCGATGGCCCTTAGCAACCGGGGTGAAGGCGGCTGGGACTTGCCCCTCGTGTGAGAGGTGTGGGATTATAGCAATATCCCCAACGAGGAAAGCCAACCAATAGTAATAAAAAGGTATAATTAGTCGCAACGTACACAGTTTCGTCCCAATGTGTCTAAATGGTACCCGCTTTTAACTTTGCATCTACTTAGTACCCAAATTAGTTAATTTGCATCAATGTGGTCCACCCCGTTAAGTTTTCAGAAACGCCGTTAACAGATCAGTGATGTGACATTGCAGAACGGATACGTGTCAATGAAAATAATTGTACAGTGGCAATTTGTGGATAACGTGTCATGCCCTATTTGAATTGATTGTCCCCATTTAAAAAGCCCTAATTTCTCATTCCCATCTTCATCTTCTTCTTCATTTTTTCGTCGGGAAGCTGATTTGTTGCAGGGGTAAGGTGGCGAGTGAAGTGGGAAATGTCACATGGTTTTAGTCATTCGTGGTCGTCTTGTTCGTGTGGGTCACATAACCACAGCGTTTCTTCTCCTAGTTCTGTATCTGGGTCGTGGGTGGAATACCACATTTCCTTCACATTGGCATAACTCATCTCCTTCAGAATACCCAAAACACCATTAAATTAAACCACGCACAACATTCAACCACTAACCCTAAACTCCAACAACAAATAATGCAATCAACGACAAAAACAAATGGTTTGCACCTACAATCCCAAATAGCTGCCAATTTGATGTCAATTACACCTTCAATTTTGTCCACAACGCATGAAATGACCCAAATTTCGTAAACCCTAACTCTAGAAAACCCCTATTCTATTTTGTTCCCAATTCGTGCCTTTTTTTTCTTTTCAATTTCCTCTTACGTTGCACTGTTCCACATCGCACACTACTCTCGTGCCACGTCATAACATTTTTTTCTCACTTAACTGGTCAACTCAATCAAACGTTATCTTATTTAACGGAGTTAACGAAAAGGGACCACATTGATGCAAATTAACTAATTTGGGTACTAAGTAGATGCAAAGTTAAAAGCGAGTACCATTTAGACACATTGGGACGAAACTGGGTACCTTGCGACTAATTATACCTAATAAAAAAGAAAGAAAGTGTAGAGATTTTTTTGTGCGTCTTGCATCAGAGAGATTTTGTGTTTATATAAATACCTTGTATACCACTAAAATCATAGTCTTCAATTATAATGAAATATATGAGAAATGAATTGGTTCCGATGAAACATATTATAGAAATTAAATTGTTGCATAATATACATGATATTGATTATAAATTTAAAAAAATATTGCTTGTAATTATTAGAATTATATATTGTTTGGTACATGAACACCCTGATGCAAGTAAATCAAGTCATAACATAATATTCATATAATTGATTCTAATTATTACTATAAGGCCCACTTTTTATGTCATAATGTTTAGGGGCCTAACCTATTCTGTTGGACCTAAGGCTAGCCCATAAGGTGCCCCAAAACCCCACTTCTAGCCCTAACCCCCCTCATTCTGTTGTTTTTCCAGAAAATTGTTCCCCTTCTCCCTCTCACAGAGCTATGCTAGGGTTTGAGTCAGTTTCCCCTTCGAGCCAATCGGAAGCCTTCTCCAAGTAAGTCGAACATCCTTTTTCTTCCTTTTTCATCATGTGTGCGCCTGTACGGTACATGGTTTATCCTTATAACCCTATCTTTGTTCTTGTATGCGTTTTTCAACTCCTTAATTTGTTCCTGGAGCTGTAGTGCTCTTCCTTGGGGCCCTGTTGCTTTTGGATAGCTCTTATCAAGGTAAGGGAAGCTAGGGTTTTTGTGTTTTCTTTATATCTGCCTATTTTTAGCTTTGTTTCGCGTTTATGATTCTTGTGTGTTGTTGTGGTTGCCTGGAATAATGGTAAATGTTGTTTGGTTTCGAGTGCTTGGTTGTTGCATGCGTGAACAGAGGTGAGAACTAATATTCTCGCCCAAGCGAGCATGTCTCGCCTAGGCGAGACTAGCAGAAGCCCGCCCAGGTTTCTGGCTGAACTGTCGCTCAGGCGACAAGCCTTCGTTTTGAGCGATGAGTAATCTCATCGTAGAAGCCACTGTTCCACTGCTCGAGCTCTCGCCTAGGCGAAAAGGGCTCGCCTGAGCGATGACTTCTAGCCTGAGTGTGACTGGGGCACGTTTCGTGTTGTAGTTTTGATTTGTTCCCTGATGTGGTTGCTTGCCTGTCTGATAGCGTGTTTTACCACAAATGCATGAAGTATGATGCCATGTATGTTGTATGAGATTAAATGAGAATGAGATTTTTTTATGTAGAGTATGAAATGGAAAACATGAATTGTTGGTTGGTTGGTTGGATATTGGCATGAGACTATTATGCTTGATAAATTTGTGGTTGGTTGGAGAGACATGGCTGTGGTATGATATTTGATGTAATTCCATGAAACTCTTGGTGAGATTTCTTGGTGGTGTCGTAGTGTATATAATTAGGTAATGATTCAAGTAAGGATTGCATTCTGAAATTCTAAGGGGTCAGTTAGTCTCACATAGAGTAGACTGACTCAAGTGGTGAGAGTAGTAGGAGGCACTAGTCTTTGATATGATAATGGCCTTAGATTTTTAAAGGCTAACCTTGTGTGTGGTAGGATGAAACTCATTGGCAATGGCTCTGTAGAGTAGTAGAGGCCACCACAAGTGCAAGCATCCAGTGAATCCAACTAATTATATGTATCCGGATAAATTGAGTCTTAGAGTCTTGTTGTTTGTTATCACATGATTGGACGTGTTCTTGGTTTTAAATTGCATGCTTAATTGTATGATAAAGATCTTTTTATTCTAGCTTACCCTCTCTACTTATGTATGTCTTCTTGTATGGTTTTTCCTTTTTACAATGATCACCAATTCCTTGCTGTAAGCAGATGTGGGAACCCCTGATGATCATAGTGACGATGGGAACGTTGCAACTTAGTTGATCCTGAGTGGAATTTGGGCTCATTGTTGAGCTCACGTTTTGAAGAAACTTTGTTGTTTTGTAATCTCTTGCTCTATGAGTAAGCTTTTGGGCAACTGTTGAACTTTTAACTTTGTTCATGGCATCGTGGTGTGCCTAGTCTTTTCTTCTAGTATATTCATGGATAATTGTAATGGTTGATACATATATACTTCTTGATGTTGCTCTTTCATATTATATTATATGTGATGTTTCGTTTATAGGATTTATTCTCTATTAAATGGGATGTTACAATTACCAAGAATATTTGTTTCTAATTATTAAAATTGTACCCTTCTCTAAAAATATTATTATCGGGAATATTTGCTTCTAATTATTAAAATCTTACATTTCTGTAAAAACAAAGATTTCAAAAATATCTTTTCGCGACATGTCCTATGGGGTGTAAAAATCAAAGAGTGGGGTGAAGATATGTATAAAAGTTTTGGGTCATTGTGCTTATGAAAAAAGTTGTGAAAGAATAAAAATAAGATGGATTCTCTGTTCTTTTATTATTATTATTATTATTATTTACTAAAATCTAAAGTTTGAAAATCTAAATAATAATTATTACACATTTTTTTCCTTTTTATTTCCTTTTCTCTTTTTTTTTCTATCATTGATTATAACATTTTTTTTAGAACAAATTTATTTGTCTGGACGAAATTGAGTGTTGACATAAATAACTATGAGGCATATTATTAGAAAAAGAGGTAGGCTTTGTTAAACCAAGATGGGGGATTGGTTTTGAAACTTTTCTAAAATAAGGTTAACCATTTCAAAATTTTTTCTTTGATTTCAAAAACCCAAAATGCATTTTTCTTGAAATCTAATTAATACAAGAATTATAAGAGCAATAAACAAAGATAGAAATAGAGGAAAACACACATAAATTTATATCAGATAACTAGTGATCCTACGTCCACCCTCAATTTTTTCTTAAGAAAAACTTGTTTCAATATCAACACAAGGATTTCTACAAAACAATACAACAATTACAAGACTTTAGAGGATATTAGTCTCACTCTTACACTGAATATCGAAAAGGATCTTTGTTCTATCCACTCTTGACTCATCTCAAGAAGATTTTGGACTTCTCCACTCTTTAGCTATTCAAGATGTCTAACCTTATCAAAACTATAACTAACAACCCAAACACATTGCTTAAACACTCAGTAGTTTATAAGACAACCACAAACCTAGAAACAATTCCAGAAAACTCAAATAAAAAATAGTTACCATATTAGAAACACTTTGAACTCTTGTCACAATACAACACAACCTTTTGGAATTCTTTAAATGTTTGAGAGCACTTGATGATTATATTTTGATCTCAAAAAGCGTTTTGTATAATTTATGTGATTGCAAAACTTTTTACAAAAAATTGAGATTGATACTCTTTTATGAAGATTTTAGAAACGCACTACAAAAACAAATACTGATGTTTATAATGGATTCTAACACTTACAAACATTCCTAAGTTTGTATGCCCATTTTGGTTTGTAAGAAGTGTTTTAAGTTGTTATATACATTACTAGAAAAACGCTCTATACTTGCATATTTTTTTTATAAATTTTTTTTGGTAGGAAATTGATGCATATTTTGTTTAGAAAACTTTTTGGCAGGAAATTCATTTGACTTTTCATACAGAATATAATTAGCAGAAAAATATTTACAGATTTTATGACAAAATTTTTTTTCACATGAACTACATGCAAATTTTCTTATGAAAATTATCCAAAAAAAATATATTGTAATTACTTGCCAATTACTTACGTGTATGTTTATGATATATTTTTTCTTACGGAAAAGATTCTGCAGCAACATTATTGTTAGAAAAATTTGTATTTCCTACCACTTCTTTTAGGTTTTTTATTAAAGAAAACACTTGCAAATTTATTTGTAAGAAATTTTTGTCAACTTTTTTACCAATTATTTTAAGCATAAAATTCCTGCTAAATTTACCACAAATTTATTGATTATTTGTAAATTTATTTGTGAATCATAATTTGTAAAAAAACATTTGTCAATATTTTTACCAATTGTTTTGGCATGAAGTTCTTCCCAATTTTACTATAATTTTATTTTTTATTTGATTTTTTTATTCTTTATAAATTATGTAAATTTTCTTGTAAAAATAATCAACAAATTTATTTTAGTAAATTATTTTGAAAATGTTGTCGAATTAAAAAAAAACAGCTATAATCGTTTTCTATTCTTATTATTTAATTTTTCTTCTCTCAATTAAAATCAAATTTTCTGTGTAATTTATCTATTCGAAATCATTCTGTTTTATTCTTTCTTATTCAAGGGTTCCATTTTCCTTTTAAGAATTGATATACGCTATTTTCCTCCTCATAATTTGTAGGATATTGTTCTTCCACTCAAAATTTCTCGCATTGCCATTTTCGCGGTTCGCAATTTCACAATCTCCTCTGGCTTGACCACCGCATACCAGCCATTGTCGTTTCTTTGTCACAACATCTTCAACAACATCGTCTCCAATGGGGATGTCAACGAGGCGGGTAGGGTACGGGTAGTAGTTCTCTCGTACCCTACCCGTTGGATAAATATTCGCCCCGTACTCGTATCCATATCCGTCGGGTATCCATTATGCGGGTACCCGCCTATTGTGTTCATATCCGCGGGTATCCACGAGTACCCGCAAATATTTATAAAAATATAAAAAAAACAAATATTTAACTAAAATTGGTGCTTGGATCAACAAGCTTATTTTCTCCAATTGATTCCTAAAAAAACAAACAAATAAAAAATCACTAACAAATTATATTGTAGTTTATTTTTGAATGAAATATTAAAGAAATTACTAACTTCATCAATGTCCACATCTTGCAACATTGTATAAAGTTTCATGTTGTCCAATTTTAATTTGGAAGAGCCTTAAAACATAAGAAGTTCATTAAAAATATCTAACAATTACTTAATTAAAATATCTAAGTAAAAGTGGTAATTTCATTACCTTCCATGTTGGTCCATAATCAGTCTTGGAGACACATCAATGCCTCCACAGTATTTGGAAGTAATATACTCTGATGTGGGACAAGAATCCGACCACCATTACTAAATGATGACTCAAAATGTTTTTTACTTATATATATATATATATATATATATATGAGGGTATTTTTGTGAATTAAAGTTTAGCGGGTACGGGTATCCACGGGTACAAATACTATGATACCCGTACCCGCCCCGTTAACATGCGGGTATCAAAAATATCCGTACCACGGATAGCGGGTTTCCATTTTTAATATACATTTCCTACTCGTTGCGGGTTTTATCTGCGGATACCTGCGGGTACGGATTTTTTTGACATCCCTAGTCTCCAACCACCAATTTTCCACCTTCATCGCCATATATGCCTCTAGCACCGGTGGCAGCGACGACCTCCCTATCTTGTTTAGGTTAGGGTTTTATAAACTTCTAATTTTAGTTTCCCTTTCCCGGTGGAGTGGTCGGTTTACATTTTTGGTTTACAATTTTTAAGCCTCTCGCACATAATCCTTTCCATTTTCATTTTCATTTGAAATATTTCTAATCTAAGTCTCTCATCAGATGGTCCAACACTCTATGTTTCGCCTCGAGGACGAGTTTCACACGCTTATGGAGTGCGGGGACGAGTCGTTCGGGCTCACTAGGAGTTATCGCTACGATGAGTCATCAAAGAACACGCCTTTTGAGTCATAAGCTAAAACTGAAACTGAAAGACGTGAACAATTGGTGAAACTGAAACAATCTAATAATATTTAAACTATGTAATATAAGGTTGAAAAGTTAAGTTATAACGAGTGTCATTTTTTTCCTTAGCTGCTTTATTAGACACTTGTTAATATTTACTCTTGTCCTGATTTCAGTTTAGTAATTGTCATCTCAATTGTTTCTTTCAAATTAATCTTGCTAATTAAACTCTATAGCTATCATTTTCTTTCTTTCTTTCTTGTCATTTGACATTTTGACTTGCAGCTTCTTTGATTCCTATTTATTGAATTGCACCGAATCTGGCAACTCCGCTGCTGCCGAAGAGTCTCAGGTCAACATTCACCTCGCCATCAACGATAGGCTTAAGGTATCGATCATAATTTCTATTCTTATGAGTCAACAAAGTAAACTTCTATTCTATTTTCTGGTGCTAAACAGGATGCTATTTGGATCTAGTTTCTTTTGAACAAAGCACAAAATATTTGTGTGTCCTGTTATCACTGGAGCACCAGACAAAGGTCTCTGTTTCTCTGAATTGTATGTTTAGTTTATAGTACTTTAGGGTTATTTTCTATCTGTTTTTCTCCTCTTCGGTATAGTTAGAGTTGCTTGACACTGTGACTTTTGCTTATATCTGTTGATTTTCAGGGTTTACAATAGGATTTGGGCGTCAAGCAACAATGGTAGCATATATAAATATTGGCAGTTACTGCTTGGCTGGAAACCTCTTGGAATTCTCATAGGTTGGTTGTTTTCTTCGAATATTATTGTAAGTCTACCATGTCCCACTCTACTGTAGTGCAGGCACTTAAATGTTCCAATCCACTATTACATAAATTAAAATAAAGCTTCTAATGATTTAAGTAGTGATGCTAATTCAGCAGTTTATTGATGCAAATAACAACATAGTGTTTTTCTTGCTAGTTAAATGAATTTTTCTTTCTTAAAATTTATTAACTTGCCAAATGTCTTGTCAAATCTATTAATTTTATATTTAACTGCTCCTTGGATGTGCTTTCAAATATCTTGTTACATTTGATGTTAGCTTGTAGTTCTCAATTTCATATTTTTTCTTTAGACATGCTTAGGCTCTATACACTACTAAAAAATCACTCATCACATATAGGCTTTTGTCAAGCTAAGAATGGAAATGTCTACAGATCGAGAATGGATGTATAACAGGCTTCTTCCTAGTTGAGAGGCATACACAAATGAGTTTTTAAGTGGCTTTGAAGAGTTTATGGCTTTTGCTTGTCGACAACCAAATTTGAGTGAAGGAAAAATATGATGTCCATGCAAGGAATCTAAAAATAACAACAAATCGGGGATCAATTGAAATAAGTTTCATACAATGTAAAAGGTGAAAAAAAATACACGAGGGCATGCTTCATGCACAGATTCATATCTAATCATACATACATCACTCATTTTTGTGAAAAGAAAAAATTAACTCATACATACTTTCATCATGCATTCATACATTAATTCATACATCAAAGTTTCAACTTTGTTCATGTAAAAAAAAAATCATAACATGTGCATCATACACTAATACTGTAAGTGTTCAAAAAGAAAATCCATAAGTCATGCCAACATTATCATTCACCATGCATGCTCGAAATAAACATAACAGCAATATCACACATCATAATCAATGTTAAAAAAAAATAATACATGTGTCAGCATTTTTATGCACATATAATGTAAATGTTAAAAAAGAAGTCATAATAAGCATCAACATACTCATGCATCCATAAAAAAGAAAATTCATACAAGGTGTTAGCATCTGCATGCATTCATACACATGACATCAATTGTCAAACAAAAACTATTCAAATATGTGTTAGAAAAATTAGGTTCTCTATAGTATTTGGTTAAAAAAGGAAAAAAGTCACATACATGCCAACCTATTTATGCATATATCATATTAGCATATTCATGTATATATCATATCAACATATTCATGCACATATCATATTAGCATATTCATGCACATATCATATTATGTTAGCATATTCATGCATGCACAATCATATAAATGCTCAAAAAGAAAAACCCATAACATATGTCTTAATAATCATGCATCATAGTTCTTTTTTATGAAATGATTTTTTTTGTCACTTTTGTGAATCAAAACCATCTTCATTTATATGAGTGGTTGTCGAATCTCTTTTTTTCAAAAAAAATGAAAAAATAATAATATATCTAATTATAATCATCATGGTTCTCCTGTGTCAGTCAAGGTTTCCACACCTTGCCAAGGTTTCCACACCTTGCTTCTATGTAAGTCAAGGTTTCTACACCTTACCAAGGTTTCTACCCCTTATTTCTATATGAGTCAAGGTTTCCACAGCTTGCCAAAGTTTCCACACCTTATTTTTATGTGAGTCTAGGTTTCCACACCTTGCCAAGGTTCCTACACCTTGTTTCTATATAAGTCAAGGTTTCCACACCTTGCCAAAGTTCCCACACCTTGTTTCTATGTAAGTCAAGGTTTCCACACCTTGCCAAGGTTCCCACACCTTGTAGCTACGTTAGTCAAGGTTTCTACACCTTGTTAATAAGTCAGTCAAGCTTTCCACACCTTGCCAATGTTTCTACACATTATTTCTATGTTAGTCAAAGTTTTCACACATTGCCATCGTTTTTTACACTTTTATTTTACGTTAAACAAGGTTCCCACACCAATTCATCTGAGTCATCTATTTTGCTTCATGTATATAACCTGGGTAACGTTTTGGGTTTCATATTATACACTTATCACATGATTTGTCAAGAAAAAATATGAATCTCTTTCTTTCATGCATTCACAAAATTCAATTTGACTTTCACATGTAAATTTCATATTAGGACCTTCTTTATCGAATGGTTACAAACTTTCATTTCAATATCGACCCTCTGTGAGGCAATGGTCGAGTTCATGTTTTCTTTTGGTACATCGGCCCTGTGCGAGGCAATGGTCGAGTTCAGGTTTTCTTTTGGTATATCGGCCCTCTACGAGGCAATGGTCGAGTTCATGTTTTCTTTTGGTATATCGGCCCTCTACGAGGCAATGGTTGAGTTCAAGTTTTCTTTTGGTATATCGGCTCTCTACGAGGCAATGGTCGAGTTCAAGTTTTCTTTTGGTACATCGGTCCTCTGCAAGGTAATGGTTGAGTTCAGGTTTCCTTTTGGTACATCGGCCCTCTGCAAGACAATGGTCGAGTTCAGGTTTTCTTTTGGTATATCGGCCCTCTACGAGGCAATGGTCGAGTTCAGGTTTTTTTTTGGTATATCGGCCCTCTGCGAGGCAGTGGTCGAGTTCAGGTTTTCTTTTGGTACATCAGTCCTCTGCGAGGCAATGGTCGAGTTCAGGTTTTCTTTTGGTACATCGGTCCTCTGCGAGGCAATGGTCGAGTTCAGGTTTTCTTTTGGTATATCGGCCCGCTGTGAGGCAATGGTCAAGTTTAGGTTTTCTTTTGGCATATTGGCCCTCTACGAGGCAATGGTCGAGTTTAGGTTTTCTTTTGATATATCGGTCCTCCACGAGGCAATGGTCAAGTTCAGATTTTCTTTTGGTACATTGAGACCTTCTGCGAGGCAATGGTCATCAATCTCTTTAAATCAAGACCCTCTGCGAGACAATGGTCATTGATTTCTTATATCACATCGGGACCCTCTACATGGTAATGGTCATTGAGTTCCTCTCTTTCAGATATATTACCCTATCCTTGGGAGTGGTCATGTCTATCTTTAAGTATGTTTGACTATTTTTCTCTTTTGTTCTTTTATATTTCATATTTGAAACCCGAACGAAATTAGGATTTTATATTTACTTATCTTTTACTATGATAATATGAAAATTTCACTTTCTTATTATCTAGTCAAATCTAAGTAAAGAAGGGCAGCTGTCAACACTCAATTTCGTCCGGGTAAATGCATTTGTTTTGTTAAAATAATAATAATAATAATAATAATAATAATAATAATAACATATATATAAAATAAAATAAAATAAAACAAAAAATATGTTTTTAATTGATGGTAGTTTTTTTTTAATTTTAATTATACCATGACAAAAAAAAGAAGAGGAAGAATCTAATTTGTTATCACATCTTTTCATGAACCCAAATGTTTTGTACATACTTTCACCCCACTGTTTGCTATTTACACTCCATACATGACATGTTAGAAAATGACATTTTATAATCTCTATTTTTTAGAGAAGGGTATAATATTAGGAGCTTTTTTCTTCATAATAACTCGAATAAATATCTTGAATTTGTGCTTACGGGATGTGTCTCATTCAGAGAAGGTATTATTTAATAATTAAAATCAAATATTCCCGATAATAATGTTTTGTAGAGAAGGGTGCAATTTTAATAATTAGAAGAAAATATTCTTGGCAATGATTAAAATCAATTATATTAATAATATGTTATGATTTGATTAGGATCTTCATGTACCTAAAAATATATGATTCTAGTAATTACAGGTAATATTTTGTTAATAATTACAATCAATACATTGTATATTATGCGCCGATTTAAGTTCTATAATATCTTTCATCATGACCAATTCCTTCCTCATATATTTTATTATAATTAAAGACTAGGATTTCAATGGTACCCCAAGGTGCCTATATAAGCACAAAACTTCTCCAATGCAAGACAAAGAAAAAAATTTGAAAAACCTCTATTCTTTTTTATTACCAGAGCACACACGTAAAAAGGGGGTCACCTTACTATCCTTTAAGTCAGTTTTGCTCTATTCATGACCTTAAAAGGTAAATTCTCTTTGCTCCTAATGTTATTCATCTACTGCTTAGACTCTTTTATAATATCATATCAAATGTATGATCGATTGACCTGTTGGTTGTATGATTAAATGTGTTTAGGGTTTGAACGTTAGGTGATTTTGGGTTTGAGTTCGTCATTGATATGCTAAACCTTTCTCTTCCCATTCATTTGGGATGCAATTATCTTGGTAATTAGAAAGTTTTTTTTTCATAAGCTTTAATTCTCTTTAAAAAAAATAATAAATAAATAAATAAAAATTATTATTTCTTTTATATAAGTATTGAATACCATGTCAAGTCTCGGACTTACTTGATAATCAAAACACTCATTCATAAGCTTTTAATTCTTTTAAAAAAAATTATGATAAAAAATAAAAATTATAATTTTTTTTAATATCATGTCAAGTCTCGAATTTGCTTGATAACTAAATCTTTTATCATGTGGAATCTCGGATTCTGTTGACATTAATAATATATATATATATATATATAAATCTAAAATTTAGAAAATAATAATAATATCAAACAACATTTCTTATAAAGAACTACGTTATCCCTGATTTTCCAATGGAAATACGTAGGAACGAGGTATAATCCTCGTCGGATCCGAAAAATAAAAAATAGTTTTGTTTTTAATCTTTACTATTTTGTATGTGTTTTCATTTTGTTTGATTTTTGGGGAACAACAAATATTTTAAAACATCAAATTCTATCTTGCACACTTAATTAAAGAAGGACTGTCCTAAAACGGGCGTTGTGGGGTGCTAAAACCTTCCCCACACGTAATCGACTCTCGAATCCAAATTTGGTTTCAAAGACTATTCTTTGTCACAACCGAAATCGCGGTGAGACGACGAAAATAATTTAAAAAAAATAGAGGAATCGCCACCATAGTTTATTATGGAAAACTATAGAAAAATCTTAAAAAAGAATGGTCGTTGAAACCAAATTTGGGTTCAGAAGTCAGTTATGTATGAGGAAGGTATTAACACCCCACAACGCCCGTCTTAAGACGATACCCTCTTTATTTAAGTGTGCAAGATAGAATTTAATGTTTAAAATATTCGTTGTTTCTCAAAAAATCAAACAAAATAAAAAACACATACAAAAATAATAAAGATTAAAAACAAAATTGTTTTTTTTTTGGTCCGACGAGGATTGTACATAGCTCCTACGTATTTCCATTTGGAAAATCAGGGATAACGTAGTTTTTTATACAAATATTTGTTGTTTGATATTTTTTTTATAATTTTAGATATATATATATATATATTTCATTAATATCAAGAGAACCCGAGATTCTACATGATAAAATATTTAGTTATCAAACAAATCCCAGACTTGACATGATATTAAAAATAATTTTATAATTTTTATTTTTTATTATTATTATATTTTTTTAAGAAAAAAGAATTAAAAGTCTATGAGGAGTGTTTTGATTACCAAGCAAGTCCGAGACTTGACATGGTATGCAATACTTATATCAAAGAAATAATATAATTATTTATTTATTATTTTCTTTTAGAGAGAATTAAAGCCTATGAAAAAAACATTTTTAATTACCAAGTTAATGACATTCCAAATAAAAGTAGAGAGAAGGATTGAGCATGTCAATGTCAAACCCAAACCCAAAAATATTGCTCTTAATATTATATCCTTTGCTAAAAACAGAAATTATAAAATGTCATTTTCTGACATGTCATGTGAAGAATGTAAATAGCAAACACTGGGGTGAAAATATGTATAAAACATTTGAGCTCATGAAATGAAGAAGATGTGATAATTAAAGACAAATTAGATTCTTCCTTCTTTTTTTCGTTTTTTTTTCGTTTTTTTTTTTCATTTTAGAATTAAAGTTAAAATCCTAACATATTTTATTTTATTTTTTATTTACTTATTTATTTATTATTATTTTTTTAACAAAATAAATGCATTCACCCGGACGAATTTGGGTGTTGACAACTTTTTTTATTCAATAGTAAAGTTATATTACGAAAATCACGAAAAACCAGTAAAGTTATATTACTGGTACAGCGCCTGGCGGTTGCAACCCCACCGCCAGGCGATAGTGAGGAAACAGTGGGGTAATGGTACAGGAGGCGTCCGGCAGCAAGAAGATTCGGCCAGGCGACACCGAGAAAATACGTGACTTATGCATCAGCGTCCGCCTGGCGGCAAAGGGGGGCGGTGGTGGCAAAATTTGATGGTTCTTGAGGCACTTAGCGCCTGGCGGCACGTGTCCTCCGCCAGGCGGTCTGGGAGCTGGCAGCGCCTGGCGGCACGTGTCCCCCGCCAGGCGATTTATACTGCTGCAACTTTGAGTTTTATTTATGAATTTGTGATCTACAGTGCGTCTAGTGACACTTTAAGGGTGAGATTGCTGGTGTTCCTTGAGTTGTGGCTCGGGATAGGAGTTAAGCACGTGGTATTCCTTGAGTTGTGGCTCGGAATAGCATCTCTTGAGTTGTGGCTCGGGATGGCGGATGGACACGAGGAACCCTTGAGTTGTGGCTCGGGTTGGCGAGTGTTGCCGGTGTGAGTGTGCTGGTTGTGGCCAGTATGGATGGGTCCAGATGGATTGCCCTCCTCAGTTGTTGGCTGACGAGTTTGGTAGTCTTGGGACGATACAGACTATGTTCGTATATGGGAACTCTACCTGGCATTGCGGTGTATGATCCGTAGCATGTTTTTCCGCACGTGCTCTATCGGTTGTGGCCGATAGGTATGGCAGCAAGTCACCTTGAAGTAATCCTCAGACGTTGTAGAACACAAATAATCTGATTGGGGGCCAGATGGTAGGAATTAAAGAACTGGGTAATGTGGTATGTTTATGTTATGTACGCTATCTTGTGTTGATATGCTAATGTTTTTGCAACTGTATTCATGTGATTTAATTGTTAAGCTCACCCTATCTGCGTGTGTGTGGCGATGATCGTGTACGCGGTACACGGGAGCAGATTCTATTGATGCAGGTGGCTCAGGTGACGCTTAGCCGCGGAGAGGGGTTAGATGTGGGGAAAATGCTTATGTTCCTTTATTGCCTTTGAAAAAAAGTTGTAAACCCTTATGGGTAATTTTATGACGTATTGTTTTGGTATTCCTAGACTTTATTTGATGGTTTAATAAAGTTTTTAAATTTTCCCGCCGTTTTGGGAAAATGAAGTTTTATTAAAAGCACATAGTTTTAATTTAATTCTTTTATTTATTTACAAATCAGTAATATCCTGGCGGGATGTTACAGTTTGGCCGATCGTTCGAGATCTTTTATCTTATTCATCCTCAGAGAAAAGTGAAGAACGAAAGAGTGAAGAAGGCGAAAGTGCAGAACGAGACAATGCAGAACGAGAGAATGCATAACGATAGAAATGAGACGAGACATGGTAAATGAAACGACTATGTGATTTTATAGGAAGTTCCCGAGCTCGGTTTCTCTGCTGTTCAAAGTCTCTGCTGGTACAATCAAAACAACATCGTTTACGACCGCTCGCAATGCAATTAGTCCCGAAAAATATTACTGGCCCTTAATAAAAATTAAAAAAGTGTTTTTAATTTTGACACAAATCCGAGATCGCGAGCATTACATCCGAGGGTCCCGAGGCGAAATTGGATATAAAATAAAAAATATGTTTTTAATTGATGGCAGTTTTTTTTTTTAATTTTAATTATGAATCTGTCGCAACCAAGATCGCGACGGGATGACGAAAATAATTTAAAAGGTACAGAGGAGTCACCACCATAATTTATTATGGAAAACTATAGAAAAATCTTAAAAAAGAATGGTCGTTGAAACCAAATTTGGGTTCGGAAGTCAGTTACGTATGGGGAAGGTATTAACACCCCACAACGTCCATCTTAAGACGATACCCTCTTTAGTTAAGTGTGCAAGATAGAATTTAATGTTTAAAATATCCGTTGTTTCCCAAAAAATCAAACAAAATAAAAAACACATACAAAAATAATAAAGATTAAAAACAAAATTGTTTTTTATTTTTTGGCGCGACGAGGATTGTACATCGCTCCTACGTATTTCCATTTGGAAAATCAGGGATAATGTACTTTTTTATACAAATATTTGTTGTTTGATATTATTATTTTTTTAAAATTTTATATATATATATATATATATATATATATATATATATATATATATATCTATATATATATATATATATATTTCATTAATATCAAGAGAACCCAAGATTCTACATGATAAAATATTTAGTTATCAAACAAATCACAGACTTGACATGATATTAAAAAAAATTATATTTTTTTTATTATTATTAATTTTTTTTGTTTAAAAAAGAATTAAAAACCTATGAAGGAGTGTTTTGATTATTAAGCAAGTCCGAGACTTGGCATGGTATTCAATACTTATATAAAAGAAATAACATTATTTTTTATTTTTTATTTTTTATTATTTTTTTTATAAGAGAATTAAAGCCTACGAAAAACCTTTCTAATTACCAAGATAATGGCATCCCAAATAAAAGGATAGAGAAGGGTTAAGCATATCAATGACGAACCCAAACCCAAAAATCACCTAGCGTTTGAACCCCAAACACATTTAGCCAGACAATAAGTTAATCGATCATATATTTGATATTATAAGAGAGTCTAAGCAGTACATGAATAACATTAGAAGCAAAGAGAATTTACCTTTCAAGGTTGTCCCGTATAGAGCAAAAATTGACTGAAAGGATAGTAAAGTGACCCCTTTTGTGTGTGTGCTCTGGTAATAAAAAAGAAGAGAGGTTTTTCGATTTTTTTTTTCTGTGTCTTGCATTGGAGAGGTTTTGTGCTTATATAAACACCTTGGGATACCACTGAAATCCTAGTCTTTAATTATAATAAAAGATATGAGGAAGGAGTTGGTCTCGATGAAACATATTATAGAAATTAAATCGTTGCATAATATCCAAAGCATTGATTATAATTATTAACAAAATATTGTTTGTAATTACTAGAATCATATATTTTCCGGTACATGAATATTTTGATCAAATCATAACATATTATTCGTATAATTGACTCTAATTATTACCAAGAATATTTTCTTCTAATTATTAAAATCTTACCATTCCCTAAAAAACATTATGATCGGGAATATTTGCTTCTAATTATTAAAATAATATCTTCTGTGAGAAAAAACAATGAGACACATCTCATAAGTATAAATTCAAGATATTTATTCTAATTATTATGAAGAATATTGCTTCTAATATTATACCCTCCTCTAAAAACAGAGATTATAAAATGTCATTTTCTAACATGTTATGTGAGGAGTGTAAATAACAAACATTGGGGGTGAAAATATGTATAAAACATTATTAGGTCCATGAAAAGGGTGTGATAATTATGAACAAATTAGATTCTCCATTCTCTTTTTTTCCATGGTAGAATTAAAGTTAAAAAAATCTACCATCAATCAAAAACATATTTTTTTTATTTTATTATATATATATATATATATATATATATATATATATATATATATATATATATATATATATATATATATATATATATATTAACAAAACAAATGCATTTATCCAGACGAAATTGGGTGTTGACACTCCCCCCGGAACTATGTATGATGACTCCTTATATATTCTTGACTTTGATCATTCTAGGCCCACACAATCCAGAAGCTAAAATTGATGTGTATTTGCAACCGTTCGTTGATGAATTGTTACAATTATGGAATGATGGTGTCATAAGATATGATGCATCTAAAAAGCAAAATTTTCGATTAAAAGTTGCCTTGATGTGGACAATAAATGATTTTCTTGCCTATGGAATGTTGTCTAGATGGAGTACTGCTGGAAAATTTGCATGTCCAATATGTACGAATAAATTGAAAGCTTTCTCACTCAAGAATGGAAGAAAAATGACTTGGTTTGATTGTCATCGTCAATTTCTACCTTGTAATCATGTTTTTAGGAGAAATAAGGAAGCCTTTTACAAAAATAGAATTGAGAATGATTATCCTCCTCAGAGGTTAAATGGTGAACAAGTATATGAGATGGTTTCTAGCATTGCTAAGTCAACTGAAGTGAGGATATGCAATGTTATTGGCCATGGACATTCCCATAATTGGACAAAGAGAAGCATATTTTGGGATTTTCCATATTGGAAAAACAATCTTTTGAGACACAATTTAGATGTTATGCATATAGAAAAGAATGTATTTGAAAATGTGATCCACACTATTTTGGACAGCAAAGAGAAAACTAAAGACAATGAAAATGCACGATTGGACTTGGCAATGTATTGTCATAGGAAGGAGTTATTGTTGAAAACAAATCCTAATGGAAAATGTATGAAGCCTAAAGCCAATTTTTGCTTATCCAATGAACAAATTGTTTTTATTGAGTTCTTAATGTCTTTGTTTTCATTAAGTACTTTTCATTTGCAGGACAAATTTGAACAAAGAAAAAGTGAGTTAACATCTCAAAGCAATATGGAGAATGCTAATGATGGTGAACAATCCATTCACGAAAATCCATCTGATTGGGATATATGGATTGACTCAGTTGGTAAGAAAAAGGGAAGGGTATTTGGTCTTGGATCTGTGGGTAGAATGTTTATTTCAACCTCAAGTCAACAATTACATTTTGAGGAAGTTGATGCTTTAAGAAGTCAGATTCAAGCATTAAATGAATCATTACAAAGACAAGAAGAAGAAAAGGTAAAAATGAAAAGAGAGTTGCAAAAACAAAGAAAAGATAAAATAGAAATGAGAAAAGAGTTGACTAAGACAAAAAATCAAGTAATAACTTTAATGCAACATTTAGGATATCTGGCATCCTCTTCTCATCAATCTTTATCATCTCCACATACTAATGAGAATGAGGATGATGACGATAGTGACCATACAGAAGATGGTGATAATTATTATTTTATTCTTTACTTGTTATATTAATATGATTTTGTTATTTATTGTATTACTTAATGTATTTCATTTGAATTTGCAAAGAGTACAAGTTTTTTATTATAGGTACAAATTTGATGCAATTGGTACTATAGGAAAGTTTTAAAAGTCTTTTTATGGATGTATTCATTTAATTATTATGCAAATGACTTATATGTTTAGTTTATAGTACGAATGACTTACATTGAATGTTGTCAAAATTTTTCATAAATTATGCAAATGGTTCACTCAATTACAATTGGCAATGGAAAACCTGCATTTAGATTTTGTTTTGCATCGTGACCGGAAGGTATGCTCATATGAAACAAACTATTGGTTTATGATTTTTGTCCTTGATTTAAAGTTCTCAAGCTCTTTCACAAATAACTTTTGTTAAACTTGAAATTAGGGCTCTTTGACACTTCAACTGTTGATATGTTGTTACTATACGTGTTTTCAATACTCTATCTCTTTCTCAAATCACCTTCTTTTTACTTAATTTCTTTGCCATGACTTTGTGTTATATGCACTTCCATGGATTCTGAACTAGCTTAGAAAGTACGCATGGTTCATCATCTTTTCAACGTTCTTCTCCGGATAAGATTCTATACATCAGTGGGCTTTCTTTTCTATTAGATTTTTTATCTTCTTGAGCATAATGGTAACAAGATATTTATGTTATTTTTCAAACTTGAGTTTCTTTTTTGTTGGAACTTTGCAAGGTTATAGATTTGTTTATAAGATGATTTGTTCAATTCATCGAACTGTATCACCTACCAAACATTGAATTTTGCAAAATCTTCTCATAATATATCAAAACTTTTTATTCAGGGAACATTTCCTAAAGGACAAGAAATATCTGTAAAGATACTTTCAAGTGTTTCCATTCAAGGGCTGCAAGAATTCAAGGAGGAGGTTATTTTGATTGCCAAACTTCAACATCAAAACCTTGTAATATTGAGGGGCTATATGTCATAACTAGTATGTGAACTAGAAAACACGTTCTTATAACATTAATTCCTTTATTTTCTCTACATTTCAACCTTAATAAATACACATGGATTGTGTTTATATACTTGTTTAGTCTGAATGTTTGGTAATTGAATTTAATGGATATTTTTTTATGTTTCTAATTATTGTGCAACTATTTTAATCTTTACAAACAAATATTTATGAGATTATTACATATTTAATGTCCTCTATTATATTCTGAAATCAAGGCTAGTTTAACTAGACAAAAAGTTACAAACAAGATATAAATGCACGTACATTCTATGAAATCAAATGGATTGTTTTGTTAACTTATTGTAATAGAAGCATATTAAATTGGGTTATTGAAAATGCAGGATAAAAGTTAACATGTATACTTTAAAGGAGAAGGCTTCTGATGCAAATATTGTTGCAACCAGTCAATTAAGCATAATAATTTTGAGGAGAAAGTTAATTTTATTAAACATCATATGGGTGTGTCTCAAACATTATTCTAGTATAGAGTTTGTAATCAAATCTCCATGAATGGTTTGGAGTTAGTGTTTTAAGTTTATGTAATACCGTCAATATGACTACTAATTGTTTATGATAATTGATGTTGAAAATATTTGAAGTTATTAAAATATTTGGCTACTACTAATATTCTATTTATTTATTTCAAGTACAAATTTCATAATTTAATTTTAGGTATTAATAATAAATAAAATAAATAAATCATTCATAACTTATTTTGACATTTAAAAATAATAAAAATAAAGATTATATATTTTTTAAAATTTATTATATTTTTTTGCGAAATTTCCTGCGAAATTATTAGTATAAAAATGTACTTACAAATCCAATTTTGCAGGAAAAAATAGCTGCATTTTTTTTTGCAAAAAATTATCTACGAATTAAAAATATGCAAGAAAAATTATTTGTAAAATGTAGATTTGCAGGAAAAAGTACTTGTGATTTTTTAATTTGATTTTTTCGCAGGAAAAATTGTTGTGAATTTTTGTTCGTAAGAAAATTTACTGCGAATATTTTTCATAAAAAAATTTGCAAGAAATTTTCTGCGAATTTTAAATTCCACGATAACTAATTACTCACGAAAATATTACCTGCCGATCAAAATTCATAGAAAAAATGGTAGGAAGCTCTTTTCCTGCAAATTTTTGTAAAAAATCTGCAAGAAACTTCATATGAAATAATAGAAATTCTAGTAGTGTATAGATAAAGATTGTTCCTTTCCATGCATTTTGAGTACAATAGAGGGGGTTATTAGCATGAAGTTAAGCATTTTCTGAAAAAACTCTAGGAAATAAAAAAGCACAAGTGACAATAATTCATTTAGGACATTTATAAATAGAAGTGAAGTTATGTATAAAAATGATAAACTACACACATCTTGCATAAGTTTTGCATGTAACAAGTTTAAAAAGCTTCTATAGTAATTAGTAAAAGATCATCTACAATATGACGTTAGAGTGAGAACGTTGTTTGTAAATTCTTCATCGTTGTGAAGTTAAATAGTACAAGAGCATCTATTTCATGTATTGTCTTTCTTGAGAATTTTCCTTGTATTCTCTTAAACAACTTTTTGTTATATAGGCAAAGTGATGTTGTTCAATGCCAAGAGTGATGTTTTGTATAATGCTTAATTTTAAGGGAAGAGTAGTAGATACTCAAAAGTTAATTTATGTACTAATATAAATGAGAGGTAATAGTGCTACTACTTGTAATTAGTTAGAGTGATCAGTGAAATCCTTTGTAGTTTACAAAAATAAGTTCATTAGTGAAATACTTTGGTAGTTCATCACATTTGGAAGATGAAGAAAATACTTAGATATATTTGCTCTTTAAATTTTTATAGCTCTCATATCTATCACAAGGATAAGGCATGTGAAGAGAAACTTGCTAATTGAATTGTACACATATTTTATTGATTGCTAACAACTTACATGGCTTGCTCATTTTAGATAAAAAAAAAAAACCTTACAACTACGTATTAATAAATAATCGTATCGGGAAACTGTACAATCAATTGCATCAATATTGAATATAATTTCTGAATTTCCAATATAAAAGAAAATTTGTAATAACTTAATTAGGGTTTTATCTAATTAGCTGCCCAGAAACCATGAAAACCTAGAGGAAAATTTAAGTGACTTGGAATTTCGATCCTGGCAACAAGGGCATTATCTGATCCTATCCTTTTTGGGTTCAAGATGACGAGGTAGCATCTATTCATTGAAACAGCATACTGCAAAAACAAATAATTAATTTCAATATATCATCAACAGAAAAAAAAAAAAAAAAAAAAACTCTTCTAAAGTTTCATTTCACACGTGACATGACATTTTTTTTATAAAGAAAAATCTTGCAAAACCTTTAGTCAGAAAACACCACCCACAACTTCTTCATACTAATTGAATATTTAGTTCATCAAGTCAAACTTAAATATATATGATTACTTTTACATTTGACACATTAATCTAAATTTGCAAACACCAAATCAGATCAATATTTAATGAAACCTATTTAAAAAAAAATAGGCAAATATAATTGACAAGGCTCTAAATTAATGTGGACAAAGTTCTATGTCATGTTGTACTAAGTACATATAAAAAATTATCTTGTCTTTCTCATTAATCACTCTTTAGGGTATATTCCTTCATGGTGATAATATTATAATTATCAACCGTTTTTGAAGAGAATATTTCATACATGGATACCCATATGAAGTAAAGAACGTAGACGACAAATTAACATGATACTCACCTCAACGACAAGAAGATAGCCATCATCTTCTCCGTCACCTTTGGGAACAAAAATGGGTTCACCAATGAATCTTCTCCTTCCAGCAGTCCAAGTTTGTGCAGAATCAGTGTCTAGATCTAGTTTCACAACAGTGTCGAAAGGGAAACATGGTAATGTTTTTCGAGATCCTAAGGTTGTTGCTGCATACAGATATTTGTTTTTCTTCCCGGAAAATGCTGGATTGGTCGCAGGAAAATCTGAGGATTTCTTCCATTTTTTCATAGGCTTCACATCACATTCTTGGCAATTGTTGTCTGAATCTAGTTTTATAGATACCTGCATCATGTTGTACAACATGTTGTGGCAAAAGAGCAACACAATTAAATCTCATGAACATGTTTTAACGCGTTATGATAAGTTTATGTTCATTTTAATGAATATATCATATAGTTTACCTTCTCATTAATGAATAAATACACCATATGTAATTTATCTCATATAATGTGTTTCACTTGAAATTTTGTAAATAAATTTTCATAAATATATATGATCTAATTTACTTATTTTTCTAAAGAGTTGCAGTTGTAATAATTCAATAAATTTTGATTTCATAATAAAAATACTTTGCATAAATCATTCAAAAAATTGTAGTTGTTTTCGCATATAATGTTATACAAAATGTGAAGTAGCTTATAATAGCTCAAAATATCTATTTTCTTTTGGTCATTAAAAAGAAATTAAAACAAAATCCTTTGGGTTGAAATTAATGGGGTGCGTAATCCTTTAGGCATGTTACATATACTCTTTATTTGGTTGATATAACTACAATTTTTTTTAAAAAGGAAGTTAGTGTCTTTTTTATACCTAACAATTCAAAATTAAAAATATTTTATTTATTTTTTAATTTAAAATTTTAAAATATATAATTGTATTATTAAAGTGGGTGTATATTTTTGCTTAGAAAAGTGTGAGTATTATTTTCCATATTAAAATCATGAAATATTTGGTAAGAAGATACTGTACAGAGAGACAGAAGGAATCTAAACCCGATACCTTTGTACTGTTTTCACTTTCTTTCTCTTCATATTTTTTATTTATTAAAAAATTTATATCTTGCATTGTTTTTATCTTCTTTCTCTTAATATTATTTTTTTTTATTAAAATTAGGAATAAGGAGAGCATCAATTAATATACCTGAACAAGATGAGGCAATAACTCAGTTCCACCTTTTACATTCATTATTGCAGGGTCTAGCTTCCTCTTTTGCCAGTCGTATCCTGATAAATTAGCCCAAATGGTGTTTCTATCAGAGACACTTTTGTTTATGATTAACAAATCTACTTACTTTATTGAACATCTCAATTCATTGTTCTGTCCTTTTACCTTAGAAAAAACCAAGCAAACTACTTCCATTCACATTAAGGATGTTTGCCAGGGAAAAAAAAATCATTTATTTATTAAGAGAATCACGAGTCTGTAGAGGTTTTGATGTGGAATAAATTACATAATATATTTTAATATTATTGTATTATTGTAGAAAAATTAAGGAATTAAGAACATACCAAATAACTTGCTGAAATTGAACCATTGGTAAGAGCATGCAGCAGCTTGTATTTGGATATCCAAATTCCCATGTTGATGTCTAACTTCAAAGGCATTGCCAACATGAAGCAACCACAACTGTGAAGGTGCTTCAACTGCTACTCTCCAATCTCTCTCTTTGCCCTTTTGTTTCTCTGGAAACCTTGGAATCAGGTATATTGGAGATGTGCTCTTACTTGGGTTTACTCTTAATGCTGATATCATTGGAGATATTCCATACACTGCTGCCATTGATCCTGAAAAGTATTTTATTTAGAGCTTCTGTTTGACATAACCTCAAACACATGGTGTTCATTTTCTAATGATTTTGTTTACATGTGCGCGTACTATATCAGGTAGCTTAGTCATATTGAAAGTGATTGCTTAAGATTTTATTATTGTTTTTTGAATATATATATAGGAATCAAGATCCACTAATAATGAATGTAATTAGTATTGAGATAAGGTATATGAGGGTAAAAGTGGAAGGAAAAGAGGAATAGATAATTAAGTTTACATCTCCTCACCGAAAACACTAATATATTATTAATAAGATTTTATCAGTAGAATAATCGTAAGCCTATAAAGTTTTTCTTACTTGACTTTGATACAGTTATATTGTATCGATAGCAATTAGGAAATTATTATTTATTACGAAAGAAGAAAATTTGGTGCAGATTTTCAAACATCAGATCTTACCTAGTACATCAAGTTTTATGCGATTGGCAAATACTATGTAGTGGGTATCTGTGAAGGCCCAATCATGGATCATCAAGTGATCTGGTATTCTGAAATTTTGCTTCTGCACTACATTGAAATTTGAGTCGTACTCTACAGAGAATACAAAAAGTACAGGTCAAAATTTAACTGCAAAATCAAAAACATATTTCACAATAAATTTATGCAGAAAATAAATGAAAGTAAAATAAGTTAATTTTTCAGAATATTTGTCTTTGTGATTATTACTTACCAGTAAATGTAAAATTACTGCGTGGAAGCAACATGTCTTCCGCATTGCATGACACAGTGAGTAGCCTGTCCCGTCTAGAATCAACCTTGTAGTGAGACAAGAGTCTCCTTGGGGGCATCTTAAACACTCCTTTATTCCGTAAAGTAAAGACAAATCAAATATTTTAGTATCATAGAATATTTTATAAAACCTATGTGAACTATATAGTATTGTACGAAATCCAATGATACATGGCTTATGCAGATTAATTAAAATATATCAAGACGATATATTTAATTTCTCTTTGACAACTAGAATGATCCTCACTAATAAACTAGTTTTGGCTTGTAAGTACTCCAGCTAATATGTATCTTGAAACTTATTCCTTTGTGTGCCACTAAAACTTAATTGGTAGTGAAAGTGTCATTAAATCTCAATTTTTTTTTTTTTTAAATTTGGCTGGAAAGTATTGGAAGCACTATAATGAGTTGCTTAACAAGAGTCCCATACTGCTACTGCCTGTCCATTGAACCGCCAATTCCCACCCAAGTTGTTTAATATATTCTTTTTGGTAAGTTTGAAGTTGCTTACTATATTATTCAACACCATAATCACAAAGCATGCCCACCTTTCTTGTGTCTTGTAATATAATAATGGAAAAATATTTCACCTTCATTTGTGCCCATCTTGTCATGTCATATACAAACTCTTCAGTTCATGTTTCTACACTATACATGGTTATCACACTGCCCTACTAAATTCATGTACATTTACTATCAAAATTTCAAACCAGTAACCTATCTGCTGCAACACACAAATTTCTGATTAACTATACATATAAACAGTTCTAAAGTTGAATCATACAAGTTACTGCAGAAAAAAAAAAAAAAGTGTCGAATGCAGGTACACGTAATTATTAGAAAGTATGAATGAATGCGTACCGTATAATATAGGCTTCAATAAGTTGGCAGCCACCTCCCAAACATCACCACCTCTACTCTCATCATGATGATCTTCGAAATCAAGACCATCCATGATGTTGTATTGTCCAATCGTATCCAACGTACCGGCTTGGATCTCATACGGTTCCCCACCTTCCCACATGCACAGGAGTTTTCCCCCCCACTTTAGAACACTAGTGTTAGCCACATTTTTCATGACCTTAGTGTTCCCTACCTTTTTTCCACCCTTCAACACAGAAAATGGTCCTCTATGTGTGAATTTCCACTTCTTCGTCTTGGGGTCATGTTCTTCCACATGTGCTTCCGTTTTAATGTACTTAGCCATGTACTTCACATTCTTAGTAACATTATCAAAAGTGAATGCCCTTAAGTAACCATGCCCATCCAAAGGGTGCACCGTGGAGCCGTGATCATCGGTCAATAGCCCCGGTCCGGTTAGGTAGTATGTGCCGGCGGGGAAATCGGTCGGGATCACACCTTCCACGGTGCTCAGAGTAACGGGTCGGGTTGCTTCGGATCTTTGGGACATGAACAAGAATTGGTAGTCATAGTATGCAGCTATGGAGTCATCAGGTTCAATAGTTTGTGGGATTGGTATGGCAACAGGAGTATTGGGTGTAGAAATGGAGATTGCACGGGGTTTGGTTGGTGGTGTGAAGGAGGGGGTTTGGTGCAGCGGAGGTGATGGCCTAATGGGTGGAGGAATGTATGTTGGGGTGTTGTGGATGGGTTTGGCTTGCATCTTTGGGAGTGAGAATGGGTTTGGTGAATGAAGTTTGAGAGTTTTGTTGGCATGTGAAGGTGGAAAAGAGTGTGGTATATAAATGTGTAGATGGAATAGTTGGTATGTGGTATTGCACTGTGAGTTTCCATTAATTACAGATTTGCCATCATGGGTTTTGCATGGTTATTTTGGTTTGTGGTGGATCAATGTTCATGTTGATGTGGGGTAGTATGTGTATATGGCAGCATTATTTAAAGTGTGGTGGACGCCAAAATTCTTGTATTTCAAGTGGCAGACATGGAGCATTTCGATTTTCTCTGGTTGTACATATATAGTTTGTCTTGTTTGGTTTTACCTTATAATTTTTCTCCTACTATTATTTTTCTCATTGTACAGGAGTAGCTTATTTTTTAATTGCTAGTGCTCCTTGAGTCGAAGGTCTTTAATTTTCCTCTCTCTGGTACTGCCACTTAGAACACTGGGAAGAGCAATTTTATATCATATAACATTGAAGCTTTACACTTTGTGTTCATATACCAAGCCTGAAATCATTGTCGATCATTTGAGATATTGTCAATTTCGAAGCATGCATTTCGGTCACGGTCAGGGTTTTATTTTTAAAAGAAGTCTCAGAAAATAATAAAAAAAAATATTTCAATCGTCTTGAATTAATTTTAATAGACGTGACTCTTAATATGATAATAATTCTTTGTTTATAATCAATCTTCTTATAATAAATCAGCATAATTAATCTTTAAAGATGAAAATGCGCGTTTAGAAAAAAAAAATAATCGTAAAGAAAGTTTAAAATTTAAGAATTAAAAAAATATGTATGTAAAACACCTAGAATGAAAATATTTTAATGTTAAACTTTTCAATAATTTTCACATGATTTATAGAGAAAATATTGTACAAATAAAATATATTTGATTTTTTTACGTTATTTATTATTTATTAATATTTAAGTCTTTTATTATACTAAAATAAATAATTAAATAATAAATAAATTAAATTATTTTATAAATTCTTTTGTAATTATATTAATACATACAAAGAAATTATTCTATTACATCAATTAAATTATTTACACATTTTTCATATATTTTATTTACTTCTTTAAACAACTTAATTTTTGTTTCAGTAAAAGAAAGATTACTTATTCTTTCTACCGTCAACAAATATTCAAAATGCTTTAGAAACTAAAATCCTCGCGTTCGCACAAAAGAGATGTCCCCTTGCAAAAGTGAACTCGTCCGTATTTGTAAAGGGGACGGTCAGTTTCACATTGGATTATTTTTTCTTTAATATACGACAGTTATAACTACTTGTGAGATCGTGGTCTATCTAGTGATGAAAGTTTCAAGCCACCTCCCTAGATACTGGATGTCTAGATATTCATGTTAGAGTATGGGTATATGCGTTGAGGTTGGGCTTTGCTATGTGAGATTTTCAGATATTGGACGCTTTTTGGGTAGCCTCATCTTCTGGCCGAGGTGCTCCCTATACGCTTCATCCCCTTGAGGTCGACCTCGTCTTTTGGATGAGCTACTCCTCAAGCACTTCATCTCGTCTCTGGATGAAGACCTCGTCCCTTGGACGAGCTGCTCCTCAGGCTCTTCACCATGCTTTTGGGATGAAGACCTCATCCTCTAGATGAGCTACTTTCACAGGTGCTTTGACTAATCTCTAGGATGAAGACCTCATCCTTTAGATGATCTGCTCCTCAAGTGCTTCATCTCTTCTAGAATGAAGACCTCATCCTCTGGATGAACTGCTTCCCAAGTGCTTCACCTCGTCTTTGGGATGAAGACCTCATCCTCTAGACGAGCTGTTCCTCAGGCGATTTAACTCATCTAGGATAAAAACCTCATCCTCTAGATGAGTTGCTTCCTAGGTGCTTCACCTCGTGTCTAGAATGAAGACCTCATCCTCTTGATGACTTGCTCCTTGGAAAACTCCATTCATCACCGTTCTGAGGTGCTTGACTTGCGTTGGATGCTTGAGTTTTGATGGGAATTGAGCCGAGACGGTACAATTTCATATTTTATTTCTCTTATTTTCTTTAATTTTCTACTTTTCTCGGTTAATTAAAGAAAAAAAATCTTAAGTAGAGATGATAAATTGAAATAGAAATTTACATTCAAATAATATCCTCATATAATAAAATAACCAGTAAAGAAAGATATAGGAAAGAAAAATATAAAGGTTGTTTATATGATAGAGAAAATAGTGCCGAAAATATCGTATAAATTTCTAATTTTATCTATAATAAGAATTAAGTATGCACTACTTGTTGTAAATTTTTTAATATTGTCAATTCATGTATATGAATTGAAATTGATAAAATGCTTATTTTATTTACTCGATTCCTAATAGTAATTAACTTTCTCTTTTTAAGATTTACTCATCTATATTTAATTAATTCTATTAGTAATTTTTTCTATAACTCAACTTTTAATAAAAAAAAAAACTTCATGTTAGAAATTAATCATAAAAGAGAACATAACTTTGGAAGATTATTAACTAAAAGACTTTTAAAACTTAAATACAATGCTAAAAAATAGGTGTTATTCAATGTACATTTCGTTGATAACTTATAGAAAAGTATAAACAACCTAATGAATTCATTGCTACGTGCCATTTTAATTCATTGATTTTGTTATTAAATATGTTCATACTAAACATAATTACTCTTCAAATTAATTATGAGGGTTGACGAGAAAAAGTTACAATTTGCATTATAATATCTGAAATCCTCCACCGTATGAAGAAAATAAAAGGAAAAGTAATACACATAGCAAGAAAAGTGATATGTGCACTAATTAAAATCACTTCTAAAATGTGACCCGTTCATTGTCAACTTATCATTGAATGTTGTTGTAGTATTTAATAAGTAACATGGTTTATTTCTTGTCTACTTATCCGAGACAAACTTTTCCCACTAATCAACAAATCTATAATGATTTCCATCATATGTTGTCTCCATGTCATGCACAATTGATGCCAATTAGAATGGCAGAAAAAATAAATAGAAAATATAAAAGGAAAATAATAATATTTATTCATCTTCTATACTTTTCTAATTGCACCAATTTAGAACCTCCCTTTTTCAAACTAAAGCAATGAGGCTAGCTAGTGAAGTTATTAAGACCATGAGCTCAATTTCCAATTTTAATTGGCTTCTTTCTCTTTTTTTAATAAGAAAAACCTAATATCAAGAACACACAGATCTTGCCAGTATCCCATGAATTTTCAATCATTGAATTTTAGTTGTTGATTTATATAATCTAGCACTCATCAATTGATCAACTACACAAAGACGTCTTAATAAAAAAAAAATAGATGAAGAAAATGAATTCTCTTTCAATCTAAATAGTCAATTTAATCTAGTATGAAATTATTGCTTGTTAAATATATAATCTTAAAATGATTATATTTTCACTGCGAATACCAATAAAATCTGAAAGAAAAAAAATATTAAATTTAAATATTTAAATAAGGGAGATGATAGATGGACGGTTTTTTTTTATTTTAATCATAAAGCAATAAATTAATTAGGCAAGAAAATATAGGTACCCAACCGTTCCATAAGTCCAAATTCAAATAATAATAAGGTATAATTAGTCGTATAGTACCCAGTTTGGTACTGAAGTTTTTAATTGGTACCCGGTTTAAAAAAAGTCTCAATTACGTACCCAAATTAGTTTAAGTGCACCAATTGAGTCCAAACCGTTAAATGTTCAGAAACGGCGTTTAGAAAAAGGTGAGGTGGCAGTGCAGAAGGGATACGTGTCAAATAATAACACATGAGTGGTTGAAATTATAATTGTACAGTGACCACGTGGTATTTACATTTAAAGGAGATTTGCCCCCATTTTCGTTGTCTTCTTCCTCCCTATCTTCTGCCCTAATCCAGTTTTTTCTTCATCAATATCCGTACAGTAAGTGGTGCCCTAATTTCGTTTGTTCTTCCACTCGTTTTCCAATTCCGCAATGTCTCGTAAAGAAGGTTGTTCGTGTTCTTCGTGGGGTTCCCAACAGCAGAGCGTCTCCTCGTTTTTGTTTCGTCGATCCACATCTGGCAGCAGAGGGAGACGCCGTCGCCTCTGGAGAGAGTGGAGGAGGAGAAACTGCGAGAGGAGGAGTGGGGAGGGTGTAGGATAGGAAATACTGGAATTGGTCGCCAAAAACTGGGAATGGGAATAATGGAGTGAGGGAAGCAAAACCCACCAAAAACCCTTCTGCTATTCCACCACTTTCACTCTCCTATTCCTTCTTCCATCTTTCTGAACATATTAAAATTATTTTAGAAAAATACTAAAATTATAACACTTCGCGAACAATCGTGCACCACTTCGTGGTGCCCTAATTATTTTAGAGAAACACTTCAGTGTTCCAAATCTGCCTTCAATTTCTCCACCACCTCGCGAACAACTTCGTCTCCCCTGCTTCAACTTTTCCCAATTTCACGTCTTTATCACAACCTTCTGCCACTTCTTTTTAACTTCTCGCCCCTAATTTTTATTTTCGTTCTTTTCTTTTTTTATTTTCGTTCTTTTCTTTTTTTATTTTTTCATTACAAAACATATTTAATATTCTTCCCCACATTTCCACGTCAGTAAAAATTAATCACCACGTGTTCCAAATTTAATTCAGAGACCAACCTCTATCAGTCAACGTTAACTTTTCTAACGGCGTCAACTGAAATGGACTCAATTGGTGCACTTAAACTAATTTGAGTATGTAATTGAGACTTTTTTTAAACCGGGTACCAATTAGAAACTTCAGTACCAAACTGGGTACTATGCGACTAATTATACCTAATAATAATTTTGCATCCAAGTATATATCTCATCCTAACCTATTATACTTCTATATTACCGAAACGTACACATTCTTTACAAAATAACTACAACTTTTTATAATAATAAATATTACTACTAAATTTTATTATAGAAGTATTATACATCAATAGTTTGGCAGCAATAAATTGATAATACTATGAAATCATCAATACAACGAATATGGAAATTTTCATTAAAAAATTTAATTTTAAGTTAATTCAACAATATAATCATGTTGCTAAAATTAGATTTGTATATACTTATAGGCATGACAACATAATAAATAATAAATTTTGTTAGAATAGTTTTAAATAACTCTAATATCATGTTTTAAATTAATTCAATTTTACAAAATCAATTTAGAAGATAATATATATATATATATATATATATATAATAAATTTGTCTTGTATTTACTAAATATGGATCTCTATAAAATAAAATATGCAACAATTTAGTTGGTATGATCAAATATGTGAAAGAAAAGGAGGTGGAAAAATGGCATGGAAAGGGTGGCATTTGAGAGAAATTGACTTTGAAATTAATGTTAATAATTAGGGTGAGTTGAAGAGAGAAAAGAATGATGAATGTTTGATTCAGAAGTTTGTAGTTGGTGTGATTCTGCTTACATGATCACAAGAATTGGCCGTCTAAAGAGGAAGATGCTGATTTCATCCTCTCATTTTCATTCTCATCATTTCCCAAAATTCCCACAATCAATAAATTTTACTTTTCTTGCTCTTAATATTGTAATTAATTTGCAATCTAACTTCACCTTCACCACACTCCATACCCATATTTTTCATTCTTAATTGGCTAGACGGTTAGTGGCCCACTTTATTTTGCACTAATTAATCACCCTTCGTTTACTTCTTTCTTTTCCAACCCTACAATTTCTTTCTTTAATGCCCATTTTCTAATCATTTTTCTTTACATGTCCCCGTACTATATCATATTCAAACTGATTGCTTAAGATTTTATTATTATTATTATTATTATTATTTTCTTTTTCTTATAATTACTTACAAGTGAATGTAAAATTACTGCGTGGAAGCAACATGTCTTGTGCATTGCATGACACAGTGAGTGCCCTGTCTCTTCTAGAATCAACCTTGTAGTGAGACAAGAGTCTCCTTTGGTGGCATCTTAAACTCTTATATTCCATAAAGTAAAGACAAATCAAATAATTTAGTATCATTGAACATTATAAAACTTATGAACTATTGTATTGTACGAAATTCAGTGTTACATAGGTTATATACAGATTCATTAAAATATATAGAAACTAGAATGATCCTCACAATAAACTAGTTTTGGGTTGTAAGTACTCCAGCTAACATGTTGCTCGGAAACTTATTCCTGTGTGCGCCACTAAAACTTAAAAATTGGTAGTGAAAGTGTGATTAAATCTCATTTGTTTAAAATTTTGTTGGAAAGTATTGGAAGCACTATAATGAGTTGGTGAATTAGAGTCATGTCCATTCAAGTACCAATTCCCACCCAAGCTGTTTAATATTCTTTGGGTAAGTTTGAAGTTGCTTACTATATTATTCAACACCATACTCACACACCATGCGCACCTTTCTTCTGTCTTCTAATATAATAATGGAAAAATATTTCACCTTCATAGTGCTCATTTGTGTGGATCATTCAAATTCTTCACTTCGTGTATGGACAAGGAAATGGAGTAGTTTCTACACTATACATGGTTATGACACTACTTCTAACAACCCAAACACTAGGGCCACATATTACCCTCCTCACTAGGCGTTTATCTATGAAGAATGTTAGTTAACACTTCAATTTATTCTTTCTTTTTTTATCATTGTTATTTTGCTAAATCATTTATTGCCAAAGAATTTAACAAAAGTATCATGATTCTCCTTCTAATAGAGTGATAACCGGGATATCAATCCAAGGAAATGAAGGTGATGGTTGATTTAGACATGTGAAATCTGAATTGTATATGTAACAAAGGGGAATACAATCTAATACTCTAAATAACGCTAAAAATGATCCCAAAATGCCAACAAAATGATGCATGAAAGTATATCTAAAAGTGCACTCAAAACTTGACTAAATGCATGGTTTATGAATATGAATGAAATTATTTAATCTACTAAAATGAATTCTAATACATGGAAACCATGTATGAATGCATGGAATGTATGAACAAGTGTATTTAAACATGTTTGGAAATTTGAAACTACCTAAAACAATGCCAAGCTATGAAAATGAAAATTGTTTGTGAAAATGTGTAAGTGAAATCCTAATATGCAATAGGTGACTGATAAAATGCTTAAGTAAACTAAGAATGTGATTTATGCAATGGAAATGTTTTGAACATTTTAGAAACTAATTTCCTTCGTAACCAAAACCTTTGTTGTTAATTCTAGAGACCAAATTATGTTGAAAATATTTAATATAATTTAAAAATATATAATTAAAATAAAAAATCTATTGTTACTCATGTTTTAATGGACTTTTAATTTTATTAGTAAATGTTATTTATGGGTGAACAGTTTTTTAAATTGATTACAAAATATTTTTTGTTTAAATGAGATTGATTCTTATGTTTTCATTTTCTATCTATAAATATCACTTAAGTGCATAAGGAAAAGACAACAAACACATCAACTCACAAAAAGTGTTTTCAGTCTTATGCTCTATATTGTCCTTTAAGATATTGGTGTTCATAAGGTTCGAAGATTCTTCGCTGTACTTAATTGATCTGACGGGTTGTTATATCTTGGGAGAAGAGCGTATAATATTGTGACTTGCCTTGTGCAATGAGAGCGTTTTCTCTCTAAGGATAATGCTATGTGTGCCTCGATCCAAACTGTTTCTACTCTTTCTTCATTTATATTTTTGTCTTGTATTGTTATTATTTGTTGGACTTGATGAATATTTTATTTTCATATCTCTGTCTTTTTCTTATAATTATTATTATTTATTTTTATTAACATTTGCTTAACATTCTTGAAGAGAAAATCCTTTGTTATTTTAGTTTGTTCATTGTTATGCAAAATTCAAAGTTAAATTATATAATATATTTGTATAAGTCACTTAAAGAGAAAATTCTGACCTAACATGTTATGAATATGCTTAAGTCACTTTCATCTAAGTATAAGAAGTTTACATGTGATTTCTTTTTTCTACTAGCAATATCAAATGAAATTTTGACTCATTGAAATTGGCTTATTCTCTTTTATATTTGAAGTTGTTGTTTTTGTTTTATTATATTAATTGATACTTTAACATCTACTTCTAAAACATGTTTATGCTGAAGATACTTTATATCATGAGAACATTTTAAGTTTTTTCGTATGATAACATTTATAAAATGACTTTTTTTCATACTAAAACTATTAGAGTTATGGAAAACACTTGAACTAATCTATGCATATGTGAGAAAAAAAGGTTTATCTTCATATTTCTGTGAGAAAAAAAATTGTATCAGATTTATAAATTTGGAATGATTGTTTATGACATGAAATTCAAAGGAATTGATTTACTTGACATCATGTTTATGACTTTTATGTTTTAAATATTTTTTCTTTCATGGTTTGATAGTGGTCAATATTTAAAACATAAGCATAATTTTTATTCTTTTTTTTATGTTTATCTTTTTTATTGAGGAGAAACATAGTTTTTCTCAAAAACTCTATTTAAATTTATAAATCTAATTCCAAACCTGGAGTTAATATTTTTTTTATTATAGGTGTTGTTGTTGTTGTTATAATACTAGTGTTGCTCACACAAATATTTATTATCTGTATGATTTATCATTATTAAATAAACATATACTTCATTGCATTGTGAAACTCAAGTTGCTATAAAGCTTATAGAAAAAAATTTATTGAAAAAAGAAAGCAACAAGAGAGTGGACAAAAATTTATTAGAAAGTTATCACTCATGGTATTAATTTTCTTAACTTTGTTAGGTCAGAAAAATTTGCGGATCCGTTCACCAAAGGATTGATGCATCAATAGTACTTGAGTCGTTGAGGGTAATAAGATTATGATAATATCTATTTTTACCTATTTTTGTGTGTTTATTGTCATAATAAATCAATTATTTCCTAACTTTTATCTTGTTATATTCACAAGTTTAATGTGTTTTGTATTTCTTTTGTGTTTTAGTTATTTTATGCTTGTTTTATCTCTAATATATATTTTGAATGTGTTAAATAAGTTAATAGGAAGCATTTATGGTGAAGGAAAACAAACAAAAACTCAAGGGAACATGTTTGTAAACCTTAGGTTCTCCACCATGGAGAGCTAGACCTTATTGGTGAGATTAGATGTAATGAACTAAACTCTTGTGTAATTTGCGTTGTTAATACATATGCTTTTGCATTTCAATGTTAGTATTTGATTTACATGCTTAATGCTTGCTTGGGTTTCGCCATCCATGCATGATTTGTAGTTCTTGAGGTGTTGGAAAATGTCTTTTGAACCTATAACTGAAATTGAATACCTAATGGATCTGTATCTAGGGATAAAACATGATTCATTTGTAATCTTAAGACTTTTGAACTTAATGCATGATTTCACTTGTTGAAGATTCAAGGAATTGGAACTTGATGAGTTATCATAGGCTTAAAGTCACTAGGAATAGGATTTGAGTAGTCGAACTAACCAAATCAAACCAAATTTTGCAACTCACCAAGGATTGGACTGTGTGTTTGGCCCCTACTTTTTCTGGTTCTTAATGCAAGTCTTGATGCATGCTTAGGCCAAGGGATTAGGTAAGGTGTGTCCGGCTTAGATAGGCGCAACAAGAGGAATCTGAGTCTTTTTACCTTAGATAATAGGGAAAGTAGTATTCATCACCTTATGAGAGTACTGAGTGATCTTGCAATAAGAGGGGTGATGTGAATTGTATATGGCCCAAATTGAGGATAACTAACAACCCACGTTGATGCAATTTCTTTTATTTAAATAAGAGCCCAATGCTTTGTAAAATTGGTTGACCAAATTGTATTTTGGGTTGACCAATTAATGAGCTTTAGTGTTTCTTTATTTTTAAGTTAAATAAGGGCCCATTTGTTAACTTAAGAACCAGCCTTTGAAAGACCAATAGGACCTTTGTTGAATGCTTATGGATGACTTTTGGTTGCCTTAATTTCAGTTAGAATCAGCAATTCAACAGTGGATCATTATTAGCTTGAATGGATCATTAATAGATTTAAGTGGGTTGTAATTGAAAATTATGTGTCTTTTGTAATTCTGATGGTTAAAGCTCCTTTGTAAGCTGAACCATTTTTATAATGAAATCAAGTTGAGTTTTATTCAGAAAAGATTAGAGTTTTATCTTTTCTATCTTAGTGAGAGTGATTCTCCTAAATTCTTGAGTGATTCAAGAATCCTTGAGTTTTATCAAAGGTCTTTTTTCCTTTTGTGTGTTTAAACTCTTAGGCTTATCTTCCATTCTTAGAAATGTGACTATCAATTTTCGTTCCATCTTCTTATCTATTTCCATTTTCTCATTTTAAATATTTTCTCAAGTTTCTTGCTTATTACCATTCTAACCTAGATAGATCCATAAAACGAAGATAATAGTCTGAGTGTTTTTACCTTAGAGAATAGGGAAAGCAGTATTCATCACCTTCTGAGAGTACTGAGTGATCTTGCAACAAAAGGGGTCTGACTGAGGTTACTTGGGAAATCTGTTTTAATCATTCTGCATATTGGAATTGTTGTTTGGTTTCTGTGTTTGTGTTTATGTTCTACATTTTTCTCTTCTTATTATTTTTATGTTTTTCCTTTCAATTATCTTCCCTGTTTATATGATTTTCAATTTTCAATTATCAAATCTTGGCTTCTAAAAATTAGGTTAACCTGTTTGTTCGAGTATCTGTTGTGTTCTTGTGAGTGCTAGATATTGATGATGATGAGGATGAATACACAAGGAGCAAAGACATTTGAGCAACAAGTGTACATGCCTAAAAATAGGTTACTTGCTTTCCTTTTTCTATTCTCATTTCCTGCTTTCAATAATCAAAAGTGTGACTTGGCTGGTCTGAAAAATATGATACATTTGGTTTTATGACTTTGAGTGAGTTTTGCATGACTTTGAAGAGAACCATGTATAAGTGATCATAACTTGAATTTGGAATATTCTGCAAGGGTGTTTTGACAAAGTGAAAACTTGTGCTTGTGGTTGTACTCATGTTGGTATTACGAGAATGTTGTCATTGTCTTTATTGTGGTTAATGATTATGACAATTTGTATGACAACCTTAAGACTAAACTGAATGAGATTTTGAGCCTCAGATTTTTTATCTATTGAGAGCTATCTTTTTTTATGCACAATTAACTTTGCTTGATTTTCATTACTAGTTGATTTTCAATTGCATGTCTACATCTAAATAAGGCATTTTCCCTTTCTTTCTTTCCTTCCTTACATCAATTTTTGAACCAAAAAGCCAACTATTTTTTAAAGACTAAAACCTTTGTGCAAACCTCTGACCATCAAATGAAACTTTCCTTCATTTTTGAATCCTTGTTGAAAACATTAGACCACCACACCTTAAGTGGACAGAGCAAACTCTTCATGGTCATAAGTGTGATTCAAGTGTGGGGGAAGTTATCAAAAGTGGGGAAACATGAGGAACATTAAATATGGTTGTGGTTGAGGTGATGCATTCTTATAAATATGTTATTTTAAAAGAAAAAGAAAAAAATGAATAATGTGGTTGGAATGAGGTGATTGGTTGTGTTATAGTTCAAAAAGAAGAGGGTTGAATGCAAAAATTGTCAAGTTGATGTGATTGCTCTTTTTACTCGTTCATACTACCTAGAAACACCATTTCCCTTCCTAGCCTTGTCGCAATTCACCAAATAAAGTCCTTGTTGATGTTTTCCTGTTTTGATAACTCTTAGCTCTTGAAATGAAAAGCAAAGTCAAATTATGTGCAACTAGTGGTAATAAAGAGAATAACACACACCCTCATACATTAATGTGCTTTAGTGAAACACTTTTTCTAGTGAGGATTGGTCCCTTCGGTTGATCAATGAAAACAATTTTGCCATGGTTGTTAGTCTCTTATAAAGCATATACATACATTCTTATGATATTTGAATTGTGAGCACCATGATTGAGAAATTGCAAAGTTACACACATTATCTTTAATTTGGTTTTCAAAGGAGAGAATTCATTAATGTTATCTGAATTGATTGTGTGAACTTGCTTCATAGTTGCTTGACCTTTGTTGAGTAGATGCCTTTCTAAGCCAAGTTACATTTTGCTTGAGGACAAGTAGGGTTTTAAGTGTGAAGGAGTTAATAACGTCCATTTTAACCTATTTATGTGTGTTTATTGTCATTTATAAATCAATTATTTCCTAACTTTTATCTTGTTATATTATCAAGTTTAATGTGTTTTGTATTGTGTTTTAGTTATTTTACGCTTGTTTTTATCTCTAATGAATGTTATCTGAATTGGTTGTGTGAACTTGCTTCTCAGTTGTTTAACCTATGTTGAGTAGAAGTCTTTCTAAGACAAGTTACATTTTGCTTGAGGACAAACAAGGTTTTAAGTGTAGGGAAGTTGATAACGTCCATTTTTACCTATTTTTGTGTGTTTATTATCATTAATAAATCAGCTCTTTCCTAACTTTTATCTTGTTATATTCTCAAGTTTAGTGTGTTTTTTATTGTTTTGTATTTTAGTTATTTTATGCTTGTTTTATCTCTAATGAATGTTATCTGAATTAATTGTGTGAACTTGCTTCTTAGTTGTTTAACCTTTGTTTAGTAGAAGTCTTTCTAAGCCAAGTTACATTTTGCTTGAGGACAAGCAAGGTTTTTCAGTGTGGGGGAATTGATAGCGTCTATTTTTACCTATTTTTGTGTGTTTATTGTCATCAATAAATCATCTTTTTTCTAGCTTTTATCTTGTTATATTTTCAAGTTTAGTGTGTTTTGTATTGTTTTGTGTTTTAGTTATTTTATCCTTGTTTTATCTCTAATCTCTATTTTGAGTGTGTTAAATAAGTTAATAGGAAGCATTTTTGTAGGAGGAAAACAAGCAGTAACTCAAGGGAGCATGTTTTGGACAACAGAAGTTTGATTTTGAACCAAAACTTACTTCTTAGTTGTTTAACCTTTGTTTAGTAGAAGTCTTTCTAAGCCAAGTTACATTTTGCTTGAGGACAAGCAAGGTTTTTCAGTGTGGGGGAATTGATAGCGTCTATTTTTACCTATTTTTATGTGTTTTGTATTGTTTTGTGTTTTGTCATCAATAAATCATCTTTTTTCTAGCTTTTATCTTGTTATATTTTCAAGTTTAGTGTGTTTTGTATTGTTTTGTGTTTTAGTTATTTTATCCTTGTTTTATCTCTAATCTCTATTTTGAGTATGTTAAATAAGTTAATAGGAAGCATTTTTGTAGGAGGAAAACAAGCAGTAACTCAAGGGAGCATGTTTTGGACAACAGAAGTTTGATTTTGAACCAAATACCCATGCCAGGCGCCAAGGAATCGCGCCCACCGTTACAAAGTCAAAAATGAAAATTAGTTGTAGAGCATCACAACGCCTAGTGGTGGAGGAATACTGCCATGCGTGGCCAGCGGCGCCTAGCAGTGGAGGAGTGCCTTCAGGCGGTGACTCTTTGAAGTTGCCTGTTTCGGAGTTTTACTGATAACGCCCAACGGTGCAAAGATAACGCCAGGAGGTAATGATGCAAACATGTTGAAAATGGGTATTTAAACATGTTTCTCATGAGGGTTTTGGGAGATTCCTCATTTGACACAATAGAGAAACACTTTTAGGTACTTGGAGAGCCTCTTGGAAGTTGCTAGGGTGTTAGGAAGCTCTCTCACTCCTCCTTGGGTCTTCTCCTCCATTCATAGTGATTTTCCCCCTTTTGGGGTTGGAGAGGAAGATGGGTTACGAATTGGAGATGGAGACGCGAATGGGAGCCACAATTGGAGCATGGAGGAGTTGCCAAGAACCTTGGAAGAGGGCTTGAATATTCTCTTTGGTTTCCATCTCTTCCTTATTTCTTCTATTTGTAAATCCTAAGTTCTCCACCATGGAGAGCTAGACCTTTTTATTGCGATTAGATGTAATGAACTAAATTTTTGTGTAATTTGTGTTATTAATACATATGTTTTTCCATTTCAATGTTAGTATTTGATTTTCATGCTTAATGTTTGCTTGGATTTGTCCATCCATGCATGATTTGAGGTTCTTGAGGTGTAGGAAAATGTCTCTTGAACCTAGAACTGAAATTGAATACCTAATGGAGCTTGTATCTAGGGATATAACATGATTCATTAGTAATCTTAAGACTCTTAAGCTTAATGCATATTTCACTTGTTGAGGATTCGAGGAATAAGAACTTGATGAGTTATCATAGGCTCAAAGTCACTGGTAATAGAATTTGAGTAATCTTGTGAGTTGATTTTGACTTGAATATGGAATTGAGATGTTTGTCAATGGATGAGAATGAAGTGATTGAAATCTACTCTTGACAATTGTATATACTTTATGTTAAATGTAAGATCCGCGGAATTTAATTAATTAAATAAATAAATAAATAATAAATGCGGGAGGGTTGTGCATTTATGACATTAAAATCGGTTATGTATGATGTGGAAAAGTGCTAGCTCATGTGGCTGAGAGTACTTTGATTGTGTGAGAGGACTTGGGTTTGAGTCCTAAGTATGCCAATTGTGTGTTATTTGTTTTTATTGTTTTAATAATATGTTGGGTCACGTTTTTGTATGAGATAATGCTTGAGTTGTGTGTGTTAGCAAGAAACATAAGTTGACCTGGTGGTTTAGATTGGATTTAGCATTGGGAAGGTCATGGGATTGAACCTGGGTGAGTCAAAATTTAACTCTTTTTGTTAAAAGATGAATTGTGGGCTGAATAGGAAAGGGTGGTAAAGACTAAGCAGAAAACCAAAGTTAATCACAGTCTCGTTTTTTTTACCTTACCAAGTATTAAGACCTATAAAAGGCAACTTTTGAGAAGAGAATAGGGTTTGGAAGTCTCGTTTTTTTTTACCTTACCAAGTATTAAGACCTATAAAAGGCAACTTTTGAGAAGAGAATAGGGTTTGGAAAGCTGTTTTCTGAGAGGTTTTAGAGGGAGGACGAACCCGAATTTTGGTTTAAACTGATTGTATGCTTGTGATTCTGATATGTATTGTGCCATGAATTCGTGCTGTAAGGGGTGAGATTGGGTGTTTATGAGTTGGTACTGTTCTATTGAAAATATGACCTAAGTTTCTGAAAATAATGGGTTTATGCACGGGCTAGGATGAAAATTGTGTTAAATTGGAAATTTGTGAACCTTTTAGAGTTAGGAATTATGCCCATGTGTTGTTGCAATATGTGTACACTGTTCTGGTATGTCTTGGAGTGTGGAATTGGGCATGGTTGATAGTGTGTAGGGATGGCAACGGGGCGGGGCGGGTACGGGTATCATGATCCCATCCCCATCCCCATAATAAAAATTCATCCCCATCCCCATCCCCAAACCCAACGGGTATACAACTTTTGACCCATCCCCATCCCCACCGGGTAACGGGTATTTTCTTATACCCATACCCATACCCATACGTAACAAAAAAAAATCAAACAAAGTAAAAAGGTTAATTTCTTTTTTAACAAAATATAAAAGGAAAACCAATAACCAAGTTTAAAAATATTTCAAATATTTTTTATACTATTAAAAATTTATATTATACCACT
>Ga0214544_1001855_pt1 | contig 44554 bp, 14 predicted proteins | sample CNSS3metaG_FD_160074 | JGI IMG/M metagenome (GOLD analysis project Ga0214544, IMG submission 160074) | Root nodule microbial communities from cowpea collected in UCLA plant growth center, Los Angeles, California, USA - CNSS3 | ecosystem: Host-associated > Plants > Roots > Nodule | place: USA...
AACCTGTTCGGGTCCGGTACGGTCGGTGTGGAAGGGATTCCGTCCTCCTTCTGCCTTAGCATGGCATTCTCCTCACGTAAAATCTGCATCTGCGCTTCATAGTTCCTCTGCATCTCGTCCATCCTCTGCTGCATCACCCGTATCATCTCCCTAGTATCTGCTTGATCATCTGCTAATCTCCCTCTGTCCATGTTGCTGTTTCGATTCCTCGTGGTCACCATATGGGTATATTTTCCAAGGAGACTGCTCGGCCCCACGGTGGGTGCCAAAAATTTTTCGGGGTAGGGACCAAGAGCCTACTGAAAGAATTCCTTCACTTCGTGATACCTTCCTCCTCTCCAATGACTTCAGCCAAATCCACTCCTTAGCTCGATCGGTTGGGATGACGATCGGGGTACCTGTCTAAAATACTCCGATGCTTAAGTCAGAAGGGACCGATCGGGGTGTCAGATTATCCGTTGTAATAAATGCGCAATTAAGATCCTTACCAACTTACCTTTGGGTCCTATTTATAGCTTTTGGCATGGGCCTGTAATTAAGGTTTCTTAATCACGGCCCAATGATCCCTTAATGACGATTATCGACTCGTTTAACCGATAATCGTTGGCTTAAGTTATATGACCGTGCAACCGATGGTCGCTTGGCTGGGTTAAATGACGATGTTTTCGACAAGCTAGTAATGCGTTTTACCGATCGACCGTCCTGTGTTTTTATGAGATCCGTCGCTGTTGTTTTACCGGTGAACCGATGGACTCTAGAGGTCAGAGGGTCCATCGTTGCTGTTGCACCGATGGACCCTTGAGACAAGAAGGTCCACCGCTGTTAATTTACCGATGGACCGATGGGCGTTCAAGGCTGGAGGGTCCACCGCTACTGTTCTACCGATGAACCGATGGACTCTAGAGGTCAGATAGTCCATCGTTGTTGTTGTACCGATGGACCGATGGACTCTAGAGGTCAGAGGGTCCATCGTTGCTGTTGTACCGATGGACCGATGGACCCTTGAGACGAGAAGGTCCACCGATGTTGTTCTACCGATGAACCGATGGGCATGGGTACAATTAAATCCTTATGTTCGACCGTCTGACCGATGGTCCTTTAATGATGCTACATGGTTGTTCGCTTACCCGTGAGACCGATGATCTCCTGGGGGTCAGTAATGGCCGATTGACCGATTGGACATACTGTACATTTAACATCCAATTAACGCATATCTTCTTTTAGAATATATACAATATGATAAGGGGATGCACAATGGATAGTTTTTGGCCGTTCAACATAATGTATACATTAAATTGCATGATTTTATCTTGAATCCCAGTGAAGTAAAATCCGCTTTAACATAAATTATGCCTACAAGTGCAAAGCATTCTATCTGTTCAAATCATTTTATATTTAGTTCATGAATATCTATACTATTGTTTTCATTATCACTGTCACTCGTGCTTTTAAATATAGTTTTACTGTAAAGAATGAACCAGGGATGGAGAAACAAAGATAAGTATTGCAAATCATGAAAAAGACCCGTTGTGAGTGAATATAAAAAATGAAACTTGAGTTCGGCTACGATCCTTCAAATTAAAGTCAAAGCATGCGCTTACAAAGCATTTTTATATCGAAGATATTTCTTTTCAACTTCATTATGGTAGCCTATGACGCATTGCCACAAGACTAGCAAAATGTGAAACAGCTTCACAAATCTGTCAGAAACTTTCCTCACACAACCTGACATCTCATGAAGCCTGAATAAGTAGAGACACATTCACCTGACTGAGATATAGATTACAAAATCCCAACCGTAACAGCAACATGAAAAGTAAAAGCGACCTTGTCCTAAATTCTAGTTTAAGCCCGTTTCCAACCAATATCCAAGCACCATATAAATTCAACGCGAAACGGAATTTAGAACGGAGATGCCATTATAATAATTCAACGACGATGAGTTGCAATAGGGTGAACACCTCTACTCATCTTTTTGCTACGACAATCTATATATATAACAGAAAACCCATATTTATCCTAACCAGTGTTAATTTCCGGTTAATCAGATGTTATAGCAATGAAATATATATCCTGAAACTATCATAATCATCCCTCACTATTACATCAAGAGCTATAAAGTCTTAATCCAATTTATTTATTCTAATCTCAACTTTATATAACAAGAATAAGAACATTTATTCAGTTAAAGCATATAAGTTTAATTTAAAATAAAGAGAAAAGTTACATACTGAAATAGAATAAAGAAATTAGGCTGGTAATCATAGTAGTTATATAGATTTACAAGAGCTTTTACTCCTTCATGCATCCACAGAAATTGCATGGTTGAACCACAAATTGGCGGAAAAAGATTAATACTCTCTGCTATCTGAGAGGCTTAACAAACTTTACCTACATCTTGTCGACATTTAAAAGCAGACTACCTTATTCACAAGGGTGATGAAGTCAAAAATTACTGTAACATTAGTACTATAAATGTTTTATTCTTCTACCAGCATCATGAGAACAACTACTACAACAAGTCTGATTATCTTTCCAATGTTATGTTTTCCAACAATGTGAAGTACTTTGTATCAAGGACAAGAATCAATTTCATTATATATGTTTTTACAGCCCAGATACACTTCAATTAGTTACCGCCTCAGAAGAAACTTCTGGCCGTTGAATTTGAATTCTTTAAGCTACCCTTTGCAGACCTGCTTCGCCTATAGCTTTTCAACGGTGTCAAATAGAACCTTAACAAGCCACTGTCAACATTACTTGGTGAATACCTAACACTCCGGTTTTTCTGAAGCATAAACTTCTGCCTTCCATTCAAAACATGGCCTTTAGTCTCAGAACCCCCAAAGCCATTGACTAAACCCGAAGTTCTACAAGGATCTCTACAACTAACACTATAGCTACGAATAAGCTTCTGGCTAACTGACTCACTCGCTTGACCGTTAACCACCCTCCTCAGCTTCTGCCAAGACTCTGCAAGTGGCTTGTTAACCGCATCGCCACCACCGTAATCACCTTCTCCCAACATATCTTCCCTTCTCCTCTGCAATAACCCCAACTTACTCCATAACCTACCCCACTTGTGAAACTTGTTCAATCCCTGTTGACCATCTTCAATTGCAACATCACAAGCATCAACCTTGGAACCGGACCCCATTACACTATCAGACGATTTCAAATTCACATCCCTCAAACCGTTCTCAGTGATCAACACCTTCGCCCCATAGAACAACTCGGTTGTGGCTGGAGAAACCTTAGCATTAGATATCACTCTCAATTCATCAACGTCTCCCATAATCGACTTCCTACGAGAATTTGATCTATCAAAACTCCTCCTCCTCCTATGCCAATCGGAATAGTAATGCTTCGTCTGAGCAGAACCACCAGGACAGCATTCTTCGCCATTCTCCAAACTCACGTCTCCCTCTTCTTCTTCCTCGACCAAAACCTTATCACCAACACGAACCATGGGGGAAACCCTAGGGTATGCTTTCCCAATCAAATAACCATCCCAGGAAGCTCGAGGAGCTTCGAACGAAAACCGCGAATCATCAATGGATAACCTCGGATCAGTGTCACACGATCTTCTACCCAACGCGAAACCGTATTCTCCAACCTCCGATTGCGTCTCCCGCAACGACTTAAACCCTAGCTTTTCGACGGAACAAACGTCGGCGCCGGCGACGTCGCTGTGGCGGTGGTTTCTCTTCGGATTCAGCTTCCGTTTCCATTTCATCAATCGCTTGCTGAATTCGGAAGCCGCGCCGCGAAAACTCGCCGCGATATCTTTGAAATCTCTCCCCGCGCCCTTCCTGCTCCGCAATTCGAGATCTATGAACTCTTTCATCGTCTTCCCCTCCCCGTCTTCATCGCCAGAAACCCTAACTGCGTCGCCGCGCTCGCTCTCACCGATTTCTACGCCAGCACTGCCGGAACGGATCTCGGCGTGCCGATTCGTTGGCTTCTTGCTCTTGTAGTCGCGGTTGAAGAGGTCCGACAGCGAGCCACCCGGTGGCGGCAGTCGGACCTCGCAGGACCTGCGGCGGGGCTCCGGGGCCGCGGAGGAGGAGACAGCGCCGGCTGTACGGTCGGAGAAGGACTTAGTGCGGCGGAGGTCCGGCAAGGAGGAGGAGGAATCGATGCCGGCGAGGCGTTCGCGGAGACAGGAGGCACAGAAACCGGTGACAGGTGTGGAGGGGTGACGGTGACAGGTAGTGAAACGGTGCGTTTTGGTAGTCATGAGTGAGTGTGAAAAAAGTGTAGAAGGAATTGTGGTGGGATCATGTTAGGTTAGTTATGGTACCGCGAAAAGTGAAAGCCACTCACCCTGCGTTTCCCACCTTTCACTCATACTATATAATCTTAGATATTAATGTTTTCGACCCTTTTTTTTATTAATTTAACTAGATTTCATACCTATATTAGATTTTCGAATCCTATTAAGTATAATTACTCAATATCTAATGTTCTAATATTTAAAATCATGAAATAGTATACAAATTGACCTACTTAGCTTTAAAATAGATTTATTTTTGTTACGAGTAACTTTTTATTTTTCACTCCTCGTAATAAAAATGAGACTTATAATGTTTATTTACTTTTTTTTCATTTAATGTAGTATAAACGGATGCTTTTTTGGATCAAGTGGTCTATTTTTAAAATATTAAATGAAAATATTTTATATCTAAGGTTAATATAAAAATATTTTTTCTTTTTTTTCGTTTTTCTCTGCCGGACTTTATTCCCTTTTCATCTTTCCTTTTATTTTAATTTTCATACCATACCTTAGTGAAATTGAGTAGTGAAGAAGTATTTTGAATTGATTGAATTTTAAAATAAACGAAGTTCAATTTTTATATGATTTTTTTAATTATTCGTTTTCCACCATGTAGTCTTTTTTTAGTTACATTTTTTTCTACCTTTTAGATGATATTTTATTCATTTGTAATCTTATTTTTATTTGGGTCCTATTATGTGTGTGGAAATAACAAATTAAATAAAAGAAATCTTGTAATGGATGATTTGTTTTAGGAACTCGAACTAAGGCAAGGAAAGCTAATTATTTCATCAATTTGTGATTTGTATTTGTAATTATATGAATGAAAATTTATGATTGAAAATCTATGATAAATGCATTATGATTGAGAATTAATAGATTTAATTTTTGATTGTGATCGAAAGATTGAAGGTATATAGAATTGTTTGCAGGTGAAATTCATAAAGAGAAAAGAAAAACTAATGTAAGAATTGTGAAATTGAGGAAAGAAGAGAAATTTTGTTTTGGTTTTTTAGTAAGTAATGTGATTAAGTACAATAGAAATGGTACGGAGAAGATTAAGTTATGGTTGTATATATTTCTTCATAAAGATTGAGTCTTTGAGTAGTTTGATGTATTTGAATTGCTCTTTGATATCTGAATTTAATGTACTGTAAAAATAAAAATGGTATTGAGAGGATTGGATTATAGTTAATCTAATCCTCCAAAAGGTTGAGTCATGAGTAGTTTAATGTATTTAAATTGTTTTGTGATATTTGAATTGATTTGAGAATCATTATAAAATAGTTTAAAATGCTAAAAAATTGATATTATTATTAAATTTAAATTAAGACAATTCAAGAAATAAATAATTTAAAAAGAATAAACCATAACTAAGGGTGACAAAAGAAATGAAAGGAATATAAAGTTAACCATTTTAAAATATAATTTGTGAGATTAATGTTACATTAATATAAGAAAAAAACATTGGAAAAAGAAAGGACCATCAACTATGGGACATCATTTGCACCTCCACGCTGTCTAATGCGTGGGAGCCATAATGCTTTGGAACCATCGTTAATTTGAATAAGCACAAGAGAAAGAAGATAACATATAAAAACAAAACAAGAAATTATTGGAAATCTACGAGGTATACCACATTTCCCAAACACCTTTTGGAAATTAGATTATTGGATATTGTGTACATAATGCTCCAATTCTCCCGCTCAATTCTTTTCTTCTATCTTAAGGACAACATTAATTTACTTTTAACAAATCATAGGTTTTGTATTTAAGAATTGTGGGAATGAGAAAAGATGAAAAAATAAAGAGAAAAGGAGTAAAAATTATATTATTTGGATTAACATAAAAACAGTCAAAACAAAGAAAATTGAAGAAAAAAGTTAATAAAAATAAACTATTCATCACAAAATTACTCCTGATCAATATATAACACTATAACTCTGCATTAACTAATCTTACCCTTTTTTTTTTTAGAAGTACCAAATTCATTCAACATACATATTTTAGACTAACCATTTCATCGCACTCATCTAATTTCATTTTCCTAAAACCATCACATTATTTCCATCAACCATGGATTGATATTTCAATCGAGATATTGGAATCTAATATCTAATATTAATGCTTTGTCTCGTTCTTGAATTGATTAGAAAAGACTACAAATTTCAAGTACTCGTTTGCTTAGCATGGTACTATCTTTTTCTTAAAAAAATATCAACATTAAATCACGTCAAAAATTAAAGAATGGAAATAAAAAATAGAATCATAAAATAAATTTTTTTCTTTTATTTCTAAGTTATATTATATCTTTATTTCATTTATTAAGATAATGCTACGTGTGTGGTTAAAAGTTTGTTAGTAAAACTTGTCATAAATGATTTTCCTGATTATAATGGATCCCTCTCTCATTGTTTTTTGAATTTTTGTACAAAAATCTTGAAACAGACCCAGGTTGATCGGCGAGTTTTCGTCTCGTCAATAATATTTTAATAGAAACAAAATAACATGCAAAATTTATTTCATTTAAGTTTAATACAATTTAGGTTTGAAAAATAAAAATAAGGTGTACAAGGATATATTTTTTTCATATACTTCTTGTATTGTTTAACCTGTAAATAAAAAAGGATTAGCTTAAGATAATATAAAATATTTTATTAGGTAGAATGAGTTAATTAAGTATGATCCAGCTTATTAAAGAATCCATCTATATGAAAAAGTATTTATAAATCAAATAAAAAAATATAGTACACCATTCATTCTTTTGGAGAGACCTATCCTATAGTTTTGTATAATTTTGTGAAGAAGTTAGAGGAAGTATAAACAGTGTTTGAATTTGTATGCTTAAATGCCTATATATCTCAAGAGATAACAAATGCTTATTATTATAGGCACGTTAAAAAGTTGAGTTTATATTTTCATTAAAAAACACGCAGAAAAAATATAAAAAATGACATACAATGGTTGAAAGCCCTATCAACCATAACAACAACAACCTTGCATAGCCTAAAACACATAAACAACGTAATACTAGGAGAATCTTAGAATTGACAATTCAAAACTCAAAACTCTTCATTCATTGCTAATTGTATCTGGTTTAAATAGAAGGAGTATTCCTGCACGTGTGACCAAACTCCCATTTCTTGCCACAAATGTAGCAGAAATCGCACCCACACCTGAAAACATAACAGTGGAGATAGTAACATAATCTCTTACCTTCATATTTCATGATATATATACAAAGATTGCAAGTCAAAAACCAATGATAACACAATAACCTGCATGTAATGTGTTCACATCCACCAGTACTTTCGACAAAGACGGTGCAATGGGGACATGTCTGCCACTTTTTCTCTATAGCCAACCTCAAAAGCTTCTCATCCAACTCTATTATATCCATTAGTTTTCGGGACACTCTTCTTTGCTTTGTTATCGTGCAACTCTTGATGATGCAGTGAATATATATAATAAGTTGCAAGTCTGTTTACATTCTATTCATAATCCTGCTACGCATTCATTCATTGTTATAGGTTAAACAAAGGATAAATCAAGCTTTGTGATGCGTGCAACATAACATTCTATATCACCCTTTATCTTCTTCAACCTCGGAAACAAAATCACAATATATGTAGTTACCAATGCATTTAAGAAACTCAATTACCAATTACCAACACGCTTTCAAAAGTTTATATCTAACAATTTATATAAGCCTGATTCGGCATAGATTGAAACAACAGAAACATAAATATGCATCCTCATAGATACTATTTTATTTCTTGTCAAATACCACCAATTCATCGTCAACGGCATATATATCCATACCAATACGCCACCCCACAACCGTAGCAAATTTCGCATCCACACCTGCAAAGACAGAATTTAAGCATATACATATATACCTCCATTGTTACAGTAATGTGGAAACTAATTCCGTAGAGTACTAAAAGTGAAAAGCTGTTAAGTAAGATGGAAAGATTAAGGCTTCAATTCCACAACAGAATTAGGGTCTGGACAAGTCATATTGAGCATATTTCGGTGTATTCGACTTTCCACATGCTTGGATAAGCAGTGAGTGCAAAATGAGTGTTTGTAAAACCTACAATTGCCATCTTTGAAACGCTCAGAGACTGGCTTGGATTCCAAGCATATGCCACAGATGAAATCATCATAACCCCTTTCCATTATGGAGTGGAGGTGGATCTGTAAGGTTGAGACCCCTAAATAATGAAATATATAGTACTGTTATCAACTTTACCTTCTCTTCAAACTGTTTCGTCTTCATCAGTCAACACAGAAAAAAGTAAAATTCAATGTATTTCAAAGGAAAATTATATTTGGACAAAGTTTTATTAACAAACATGTGATAAAGCATATGTGGTAATACTTTAACAGGTAAAATAAATGTTTGATATGAGTTAGAAAGACAAAAAAAAATGTTTGGTCTATGTTAGAAAACAAATTTTGTCCAACTTTGTTAAAAACAAAGTTTGTTAAAGGAATATAATCCTGTTTGAAATATGGAAAAAAGTTGTTTGAAATATGAAAAAAAGTTATTTGACACAGTTTGAGGACTATTTGACAATTTGTATAAGGGTAAAATAGTTTTAACAAAAATTAACTTTTATATTTTTAGAAAAAAGAGAAAGTAAATAGTAGTGAAGGGTAATCTTAAATGGTAGTAAAAAAATATCAGTGTCCTTGAAATATAATCGATCAACACCTTCTCTCATCATTCTACGGATACGATATATGTATTACATATGACATGTCAATAATTCGTTTATTTTAAAAATAGGATATGATACGTGGTATATGAATATTGGAAAATATACAATAATTTTTTAAAAACATAATAAATATATGATTGTTATTGTATGAATTCAAATTAAAACTTTTGTAGTTAATGTTAGTGACAAATTTAGAAACCAATTTATAATATGTATTTGTGTTCGACACGTATCAGTGTCCTCTATTTTAGAATATTTTATTAATACTTATTAATGAAGTATCTATTTTATGAATTCGTGTTAGACTACAACAAAATATTTAAATAATTATTAATTTTAGTGACAAAAAATAATTAATTAATTATATGAATTTATAAACTAAACATTATTGACAACTAAAATAATTCAAAAAATTATAATTGATCTCTAAATTAAAACTTTTGTAGTTAATGTTAGTTTAGAAAAGAGTTAAATAAGAAAAAGAACAAAATGTAGAAACAAATGTGATACCATAATCCTCTTACAGCGAAACTAATCCCAATGCACGCATGCTTCCAAATCAATATCTGACCTTAAAACTTCTTTATCGACGTCCTTAAATGTCTATTTATCAGTCCATGGATAATGGAGAGGAACCGTCGATTAATATACAATCCAACGGCAGAGATATAATTCCAAAGCAAGCTAACACACCCTTCCCGCTCCCATAAATACTCAATCTCCCTCCAAGTTTCTATAGCATTTCAAATCTGAAACCTCAAATCCCTAAATTGTAGTCGGTAGCAAAGTTTTCCCGAGAAAATGTCAGGTCGTGGAAAAGGTGGCAAGGGATTGGGGAAAGGAGGCGCCAAGAGGCACAGAAAGGTGCTACGAGATAACATTCAGGGCATTACCAAACCTGCAATTCGTAGATTGGCCAGAAGAGGTGGCGTGAAGAGAATTAGCGGTTTGATATATGAAGAAACCAGAGGGGTGCTCAAGATATTTTTGGAGAACGTGATCCGTGATGCTGTGACTTACACCGAGCATGCTAGAAGAAAGACTGTTACAGCAATGGATGTTGTTTATGCTCTTAAGAGGCAGGGAAGGACTCTCTATGGTTTCGGAGGCTGAACAATTGCTTAGTTTGTTTTCTTATTATGTACTTCTTTTGAAAGCTTTTACTTCCATGGAAACTTGTTTAGTTTAATCTTTAAGATACATGTGATACTTTTGAGATTTTATAGATTAGGTTTTACCTGGATTGGGAATTACTGTGTTGCAACAATATTTTGTTGTGTATTTAACTGGTATGGGAATCCCACAATGCTTAACTTGATTCTGTGACTTTTGTTAGATGAAAAGTGGTCTGATTTGATTGCTTCAGGTGGAGGTTGGAAACCATGTGGAAAATATCAATTGTGGTGCACTTGATTTTTTTTTATCTAATATTTAACTTAGTGGTATTTTTAGTGTTTATATTTGTGCTTTTTATAAGTTAGCTTTTGTAATTTTTAACGAGGAAATTGCGTTTTCATTTTAACTTTTTTGGGGTCATTTTAATTAATTAAAAACATATAAATTAACTTAATTTTATTTTAAGTCTCACCAAATGTAATTTAATTAATTAAAATGTATAGAAAAATTTATGCAAAAATATAAATTAGATATAAATCACTACTTATTAAAATTTGGAAGAATATGTAAACAAATAATGGGAAAAAATAAATAAGATGTAAAAAGAAAAGAGCATATGAAATTTGAAAACTTAAGAAAGGGTTTAATTTACAAAATATTTTATTATAATATTTATATCCATTTTTATTTTAATTCATTTACTTAATACATATGTTTAACATAAAATATGCAACAAATTACTTACTATATATTATAGTGCTGTGTGAGATTTTTCTGTAATGCAAAATTGTGTTATTTATTTACTCCTTTTTAATATTTTGAACTTAATGTTCAATTTTTTTTTTTTATAAATTGTTTTTAAAATATGAATAAGCATTTACTGTGAATAAATTATTTTCTGTGCCTCTTCGCCCTTCCCTTTCCAAAACCTTTTACACTAATTGATATTTGATAAAGTAGTGTTCTTCAATGCTTATTCGATCAAGTAGTGTTCTTCAGTACTTATGGAACTAAATGTAATTATTTTTTATTTATTATATCTTTTTAATTAGGTTTAATTATGTTTTTGGTCTTTATTTTGGAGTCAAAATCTTAAAATGATACATAAATTTTTAAAAGTCTCAAAATAGTCTCTTTTTTTGTTGAAACGTCTCACGTTTGTCCTTTTTGTTAAGTCAAGGTTGATGTCGTTAGAGGGAATGTCACGTGTCAGTTGCTCGATTTTTTGAATTTTTTTATTGATTTTTAAAAAAAAAAAAAATCAAAAATTGGTCACGTGTCAAGATGTCATCGTGCCATGTGGCAGTGACAGTGACACGTGTCAATATTATGCCAGGTGTCATTTTCTTAGTCTCAATTTAATCCATTTATTTTAATTTGTCTCAATTTAGTTCAAATTTTTGTAAAAATATGCAATTTTGTCCCTCTTCAAATTGAAACAAAATTTAATTTTATATAAATGTTATACAAATATTTTTATTCAAATTGATATTTTTATTATATATTTTTAACATAGCTAAACTTATTTAAAATTATATTTCATATTCAACTTTACTTACAATTATTTTCAAATTTTAAATTTATATGTGTTTTATTGTAACATGAACTAGTTAATTTATGAATTTTTTTCTATTAACATTATTTTCTATTAACAACTCAATGTAAAATATGAATTAAATGAACTTAATTTGGTTAAAAATATTTACTTGAAATATCAATTTTGATGGAAATATTTGTGTACATTTATATAGAAATTAAATTTGATTTCAATTTGGAAAGGGACAAAATTGCTAATTTTTACAAAAATTGGGACTAAATTGAGACAAATTAAAATAAAGGGACCAAATTGAGAGTAAGGAAATGACACGTGGCGTAATATTGACACGTGTCACTATCACTGTCACATCGCTTTGTCACTGCCACGTGGCACGATGACAGCTTGACACGTGACAATTTTTTGTTTTTTTTAAATTGAAAAAAAAAATCAAAAAAAAAATTCAAAAAAAAGTTCAATTTTGAACTGACACGTGGCACTCTCTCTAACAGCGTCAACCTTGACTTAACTGAAATGACAGACGTGAGACGTTTCAACAAAAAAGGGGACCATTTTGAGACTTTTAAAAATTTGGGTATCATTTTGAGATTTTGACTCCAAAATGAGGACCAAAGGCATAATTAAACCTTTTAATTAAAACGAGTTAAAGTTAGGTTATTTTATTTGTTTTATTTTTAAAATTTGAATTAATTAAATTTTTAATTTTTAATAAATTTTTTTGGTCTAAATACTAAAATATTATATATTTTAATCGCATATGCTGAAAACCATGACTCACAAATTAAATCTCGATCGTACATCACTCACGGGAATGCGAGCAACAACTATAATCTCTTCTGCAGATCTAAGAGCATCTCGCCACATACAAACTACATTCTCTTCAAAGGCATAAGACGCAAAGTTGATTCTAGTAAGTATGTCAAACTTCTCTCTTTCTCCCTTAATAAGAAACCTTTGGTGAGAACCTCAACTCTCATATCATTATTGGGAAATCACACATTACAAAAAAATAATTTCTTCAAGCGAAAAAATATTCACAAATAAGAACAGAAAAATATAAATAAAAACACACTAAAAATTTACGTGGTTCAACACCTCAAGACTTATATTCAGATATACTCAACAAGAAACGTTATCATTCAAATATAATTTATATAATTTTTTGGGCAAAAATTGTAAACCTTCACATAATTTTTATGGATAAAAACTGTAAACTCTTTATAGTACGATATTTGTAAACCAAAATTGCAAACTCTTCCTTCACTTTAGTTTTTGTCAATATGAGACTTTAATGAATGCTTAAGAATCAACATCTATTAACAACGCTTTTGTCACACCAGAAAATTGAATACTTTCAAAATAATCAAATTAAACCATGATTTAATGGGCTGGAGTCAATATTTTGAGTCGAACGGATTTAGATACACATAGTTGTTAATATATGATATAATATAGAAGTGTCTTTAATTACATCAAGATAGGTATAATTCAAGTTCAGTGGTTAGTATTGTGGGAAGGAATATTGTTTATTTTATAATACAAGTATATTTATCTTTTTAAGTGATTTTTTTTTCTTATTCTTAAAGCATGATAAAAGAGGGTGTTAATTATATTTTAAATATATTGAATGTTAGGGTGCTGTCTTCGTTCAATTCGAAATTATCAAGACAAAGTCAATGAAGTGAAGGTAGGTAGAGAATATAGGAATATAGCACTACTATTACATTTATTATTAAGGTGTCTTAAAAGTTTTCTCTGCATGAAATTATTATTATAAAAATAAAAATAAAAACTTTTTTTATTTATTAAATTTATAAAATAATTAATTTAAAAAATAATTAAATAAGAAAAAGAACAAAGTTTAAAAAAAAAATAGACTTAATTACTTTGTTTTATCACCTAATTTATTGGTTTAATTTATTTTAATATTTTATTATTTTTTGATTTGATTTAACTTTTCGATTCTTTAAAATAATTCAATTTTATCTGGCTTGAGTTAACATTAACACCAAATACATGTCATGTGTATTTTCAAGAATTTTCAATTTATTTTTATAATTTTTGATTTTTTTTAACTTTGTCATAAACTCAAAACTTAATTAAAATTAAAAAATTACAAAAAGTGATGCCATAGAAATCAGCAAAAGAAAGTCGCAATCCGCGTAGCGCTTTAGAATGCGAAATCTGAACGTTGAAATAACTTATCGACGGTCCTTACTTGTTGATTTATAGTCCCACGGATCGCAAGCGGAACCGTCGATTAATTCAAAATCCGACGTCAGAGATCAGATTTCAAAAACACATCAGATTCCTCTTCCCGCTTTAATAAATATCCCTAATTTCCCTCTAGTCACATATCGCAATTGAATTCGAAACAATAATTTCCAAATCTGAGTTTGGCAAGTTTGGATTGAGAAGATGTCAGGTCGTGGAAAAGGTGGCAAAGGTTTGGGAAAGGGAGGTGCGAAGAGGCACAGAAAAGTGCTTCGTGATAACATTCAAGGCATAACCAAGCCTGCCATTCGTAGATTGGCGAGAAGAGGTGGCGTTAAGAGGATCAGCGGTTTGATCTATGAGGAAACAAGAGGTGTTCTCAAAATTTTCTTGGAGAATGTGATTCGTGATGCTGTTACTTACACCGAGCATGCTAGGAGGAAAACTGTTACTGCTATGGATGTTGTTTATGCCCTCAAAAGACAGGGAAGAACTCTCTACGGTTTTGGAGGCTGAAGATTGTTGACTTCTGTTCAATTGTACTTTAGAGTTCATCTTACTCTTCTTTTGATTTGATTCCATGTTTAGTTTTATGGATATCTGTTGTAAAGTATGCTGGCATATTTTATGCAACTTCAATTGAGATTAATCTATGGATATGATTTTCTGGTTTATGTTATTCTGTAAACATTTATTTTTTATATCTTTAGATCTTTAAAATGAAAGCACAGTATGAAGCTAATTTTTCTGAGTTTTTTTTATATAACTTGGTTAATTTACTATTTAATTAAACTAGGTATAACAGAGTTAATTTAATTTTGAAAAACCACGTGTAGGTCTAAGTTGTGCTTTTTGTTGACATGAATTTATTGTAAAATTGTTGTGAAAATCACCTACAACTAGTAGAAGTTGTGGCATGGATGAACGACTTCAACCCAAAATAAAGTCGTAGTACCTATGTTTGACATCTTTCAAAATAATGTATAACTAAGCTGCGAAACATCACGGAAGTCGTGTATAAGGAAAATGACTTCTGCAACAAAAATTAACTCCCGAAGAAACCATGTATGTTAGAAGTGATTTCTGCAAAAAATAAATCGAAGAGAAAACATTTATTTAAGTTAAAATATATAGAAATATCAAAGACATTTTTAATCACGTTATATCATAAATTATTTGCAGGTACCGCTTCCTACATTCACGATTTTAGTCAGTTCTTACAGAAGTCGTTTCCGACTTCAGTATAAATTGTTTTGATTCTTCTAAATGTTTCACGACTTTAATGACTTTAATTTTACATTATTTGGAAGATGTCGTCCATAATTTTTACGATTTGTTTTTATATCATGTCACGACTTCTGTTTAATTACGAATTTTCATTGTAAGATTAATTAACCGATTGAAGTCGTGCAAAACTTTCACGATTTTTTTTAATAAATTCGTGCAAACAAAACACGATTTAGTCCTATCTATAATTTTATTATTTTTTAAATTGACTCACATACATAATTTAAAAAGTAAATTAATCCCGTAGAAAAACAAAATTTTCTGCTACCTATTAAACATTTAATATGCCTCGATTATTTGAGGTGGTGGTGAAGGTACATTATAGGTAGAAATGATTTGTTCAAGAATGTTTGATTAATCTTAGAACTTAAGATTTCGGTTTAGGGTTTTTGGGCCGGTCCATATTTCGTGTGGCTCATCTATTTTATGTTCCAGTTTTATCCTTCTGGCCTGTTGGGTCATAGTAAAGTGTTTTTGTGTTTTTCTTGAAAAAAAAAAATAAAAAAAAATATATATATATATATATATATATATATATATATATATATATATATATATATATATATATGTATATATATATATATGTATATAATTTTTTTTTCTTAAAATTCCTAAAGTATCGGGGTTTGCAGAATTATTTATAACAATAGAAAATGTTCTAAACTAATTTTTTATTATTACCTGTGCTTAGAATATAAATTTTAATTTAATTTAATCCACCAAAAGCGATTTACAAGTGAACTTGTAAATTGTAATTTTAAACTATCTGAACATAGAACAATGAACAAAGTTGTTTGGCTTGAAGACTAAATTAAATAATTTGCCTATTAATTAAAATAATGATAATTATTATAAGACCAGTCAAAGTAGCAAAGAAAAGTCAAACAAAAGCGAGATTCCATTTCCCCCTAACGTTACGTTGAAGTTAATGAAGATAATAGATAGGTCTAAATCAATATATTGTCTTCTTCGTGTTTTCTTCACACATATTTTAATATATTCATTCGTTATATTATACTTTCTGATTAGTTAATTTTTCTAAAATTAACATAACTTAAGTAGGATATGAACTTATCAAATAAGGGAAGAGGCCTGCAAACATATGGTTTTTCTGTAATTTTAATAATTTTGAATAATTAGAAACGTACTAATAAAAATATGTTAGAAAATGTAGTGTTAATAACATTTTTTCTTGAAACTGAGTGAGTAGGTTCACACATGGGTCATAGGTCAATCATGGCAATAACATAGTTTCAGATATTTTTCAGATATGCGCGTTCAAATTGTTGTGTTTTATTTTTGTTTCCTTAGATATGATGATACCTTATAAAACTGGTATAAAACAAACATGAAGATGAAGTCTTGTATCTCCACAATCTTCAAATCTTCGGTCATTCTCTCTCAGAAATAATGTGAATACAAGTTGTTAGTGAGTGACTTTTTCTGTTTTATAAATCACACGCACTTAGAAAGAACAATTTTGTTTGAATCAGAAGCATATTCAACACTACAATTCAAAAACAGTAATGATCTAGTTACTGTTTCGATGACCCTCTTTCGTATATTGACATTGTAAATCAATCGCATGTCATTCTCATGGTCTTCTGCTTCACTTCCGCGAATGTTTTTTCTTCTTCTTACCTAGAATTTCTTTGTCAGTTTCCAGGAATCCTCAAACAATGTCTTTTCTTCCATCACAAGATAAAGAACAAATCGAGACATGTTCTTATTTTCTGACTGACAGCTATGGATCAAACACATAGTATTTTCTTGGTCGCAGTTTTTTCATTTTGGAAAAAAAAAAATCATAGTCAACATCATTATTTTCATATGAACAAAATTATCAATAACAAAAAAAACACCAGTAGTAACTATTACACCTTCACATGAAACATCTGCTACTAGTTCATTACCTTCTCCCACTTTCCATTCACAGTTTAAATTGCTTAAATTCTAACTTTTGCTGACTTGACCCATTTGTATAAACAGTGACCCATTTCAAAATATTTGCACTTTAGAAGAAATAAAGGTTGATTACTCATTTCTCAATCATTAAAATCTCATTCAAATACTTAACAGAACCACTTTTCAGAATAAAAAAAAACAGATCCACTCTTAAACATTTGTTTATACTAAAAGTTCGTTTGATCATAATCAGTAACTTGTGTCTTTCATGATACCTCAAAAAAAGACATTAGGAAGGACCCTAGGAAAACCGCGTGCTGACTATGACTGGCACATTCCGGTCAAACTCCAGCTGGCCATGGACCTGGAATGGTTTTAATGCATTTTTTTTCTTAGCTGGTGATCTTTTGACCTGTGGGATGCAAAAGGTAGGACTTTTAGTTATAAAATAATAACTTCAACTTGCAGGAAGCAAATTCACATTGGAAGAACAAAACGCATGAAATGGAAGCCTTTGAGATCATCTTTCTTTTGATATTTGGTGGTTACAAGAGATGATATGCAATAGCATTAGCTTATGCAAATGAAGAAAACACCAGTTCACAGTTTGCATCAATCTAATCAAGGAAAAAGGAACGTTGGTGTCCAAGATAGAGGTGCAGGCAATGGCACCCACAAGCGCAGTGTTGAGAACCATTCTGTTCTGACATATTTCAATTCTGTGAAGAATTTTTTTTCATTTTTTCTATCTGGGAAAAGAAAATTTGCCTCAGAATCCCCTCAGAGTGAAGATGGAAAGACCACACACAAGGTCGGAGGGGTATCGTGTAAGTTTCTTGAATAAAGATCTGTGCTTTCTTCTCTGCAATTTGGTTATGTGAGTTGATTTCATACTGTATCTGTTCATTGTCAAGTCAACCCTTTTTTATCTAAAGATTGTCAATGCTTTTAGGGTATTGTACTTAGCCTAGGGCATATCATGTGTTTGTGAGATTGCGTTGTGATGGGTTTTCCCAAAACTAATTTTTTTTTTTTTGTAATTTGCAGCTTCAGCAGATGTATCGTCTGATAGTTCTAGGAGTTCATCAAAATATGTATTCTCTCAATCCTCTACATCATCTGGCACTTCAAGTAGCCACCTTGGAGTTGGGAACTTCACCTTTGAGGAAATTTACAAGGCAACAGCAAAATTCTCTCCAGACAATAAGATTGGGGAAGGTGCGTTTGGAACAGTGTATAAGGGAAGGCTTTATGATGGATCCCTCGTTGCTGTGAAGCGTGCCAAGAAGGTATGACATAACATAATGATGTTCATCTTTCTAGACTCTTTTCAATTGAAGTTGAAGTGAGAGAAGCATATTCATAATATGTGAGACTGATCATATTTTAGTTTTAGCTTTTATCAATGAGCCTGATATAGGAAAATTTTGTTGGCAGGATTTACAGAACAAGAACTTAGCTGAGTTCAAGAATGAAATAAACACCTTGTCAAAAATTGAGCACAGGAACCTTGTAAGGTGGCGTGGGTATTTGGAGCATGGAGATGAAAAGATTCTTGTTGTTGAATATGTTAGTAATGGAACTCTTCGAGAACATTTAGATGGTGAGCATGTTTATAAAGAAACTCTAATGATTTCAGCAATCCCTCATAGTCTATGTACTGCCCTGTTGTACAGTTATCAAATAGTGGATGCTCCAAACCAGTTTGAAGAATAAACTCAATTTTGTGACATGTTTGGTTGTGTTCAAAGGTCAATTTTTGTCTAAAAGTAGTTTTTGTATAAGCAAAACATGAACTAAGTTTGCAAACTTTAATCCAAACAGATGTGTCCTATATTGACATACAGAAAATTGTCACTTGTTAATGCAGGTGTTCGGGGAAATGGACTAGAAATTGGTGAGCGTCTGGACATAGCCATTGATGTAGCTCATGGAATTACTTACCTTCACATGTACACAGGTATGTGTCATTATAATTAGGTTACAAAATAAGAAATGTGTTAGAACAAATTTTGGATGGCTTAATTATTACTCTGTATCTGCAACTGTTCCTGATAATGTAATAATTTAGTCTTGTTTGTGGTCTTAATCTAGAATGTATGTGTTTGATTCACAGATCATCCAATTATTCATAGGGATATCAAAGCATCAAATATCTTGATCACTGATAAACTAAGGGCCAAAGTAGCAGACTTTGGTTTTGCTCGGTTGGGTTCAGAAGACCCTGCTGCAACCCATATTTCAACTCAAATCAAAGGAACAGCTGGGTACATAGATCCTGATTACATGCGAACGCACCATCTATCTGAAAAAAGTGATGTCTATTCCTTTGGTGTGTTGCTTGTTGAATTGATCACAGGACGACATGCAGTTGAACCAAAGAGACCTCTCAGTGAGAGAGTTACGATAAAATGGGTAAGTTGGTCCAATCTACCTAATGCATATAGAAGAACCGTTTGATACATTTTAGTCTCCAAGCTTCAAAAATAAATGAATATAGTTCTTTTAACTTTTTTGACACGTCAAACACGTTTTATGTTAGTATATGAGTTGGTTACACTGTTTGATACGTTCTTGCTTCAATGTTAGCTGAGAGCGTGTTAGCTAAGAAACGCGTTTGGAGACCAAAATATATCAAATTCAATCTCGCGTTAAATTTGTTTAGCAAGTTGAATTAGATTTGCAAACTGTTGGGTTATTTTTTTTTCATATTCTTTGGTTATAGTCATTGAGAGATTGTGGTCGACATATATATGATATTAGTCTTACATATATAAGGTATTTGACACCACTTTTATCCCAAAACTTTAAAGTAATGGTGTCATGAGTCTTTATTTTTATATAATGTTTAACTTTGTCTATTCTATCCAATGTGAGACTTTTGACTCACACTTACTATTCCCAACACAAACAGCATAAAATGCAGAGCACACCAAGCGACTTGTTTTGTGTTTTATAATGACCATTGCAATGAAATTGTGAGAACATGGTACACTTCAATGAAGTCTTAGCTTATATAATTTGCATGGCATGCAGGCAATGCAGTTGTTGAAACAAGGAGAAATAGTGATTGCCATGGATCCAAGACTAAAGAGAAATCCAGTATCAAACAAAGCAGTGCAAAAGGTTCTGAAGCTAGCTTTCCAGTGCCTTGCACCGGTGAGGCGATCACGGCCATCTATGCAGAGTTGTGCAGAGGTTCTGTGGGAAATCCGCAAAGACTATACAGATAGATCATCTTCTCATACTCATAATGGTTCTCACCATTCTGCAAATTTCCCTCAAAGAGATGGCAGAAAGAACAGGCATAAGACATATGGTATTGAAGATGGTAAAGGCTATAAATTTGTATCTGCATAACCAATTTCACATTGGAAGTTTGTTCATTGATTGTTCAAATAGTGAACACTTGTCCACTACAGCTCTTGTTTGTATAATGTTCCTTACTTGAAGCTGTTAGTTTCACAAGGTTTTCCCTCTTCCATTTTGAAATTCTCAAGGTTTTAGATTGTTGAGACTGGAAGGTATGATCTGTTTGTAACCCAAATGGGTAAGATTGCCAAGTTAAGGGACACTCATCAGCTTGAATTTCAGGATATGCTAGCTTTTGTAAAGTCTGTTTGTTGTAAACAATAAACAGTGAATTATTTTTTTTTATAGAAGTAAGAATCTATTATTTGACTTTAATAATATGATTGTAATGTAATACCAGATTCTTAAGAAAAGAATTTAAATTAGTACGTTTTTGGTATAGTTGTTAGTTTTGGTTTTCAATTATAATTTTTAAAATAAAATGTCTTAAAAAATGTGCTTGAAATGATTTTTTAATATTGTTTTATACACTTTTGCATTTATTTAAAAAAAATTCGTGAATTTGATATCTTTTTCAAATTACACGTCAATATCTTGAGTCACCGTCATATATACCTTTAAAGTGGTCTTAATAAGATAGAGAATGTTTAAATTTTGGGTGTAGATGTTGGAACTACATTGAATGAATATTTAATTTTTTTAATTCTTATATATTACTTTCATTGCCTAAAATATTATCTTCATCAAATTATAATTTTTGTTCAGTAACTTTTGTAGATAATGTGATAGGAGATAATAGAAGTACTTTGAACAAGACAATTTTTTTTAAACAATTTTTTTATCTTCATCAAATTATAATTTTTGTTCAGTAACTTTTGCAAATAATGTCATAGGAGACAATGAAAGTAATTTGAACAAGATAATATTTTTAAAACATTTTTTTTATTAATTTTATGTATATTTCAAACATATGGTTGACCATAAAATCTTGTATTATAGATGTCAAAATAGATTTTAATCTTGAGTTGAGAAAAATTAAATTTTTTCAAAAATGAATTGACTCACTTAATCCACCAACATTCTTTTACAATTTTTTTATAATTATTTACTATTCCTAATTGTATAGGTTAACAATTTCATATTTTTAAATGCTAAATATTGTTCAATAATATTTAAATAGTTTAATTATTTAATTAATTTGATTGTTAAGTTATATACGTTGATACTTTAATATTTAATTGTTATCTTTATAGTAAATTACTCAAACAACCATCTTATAGACAAAATCTTCTTCTAAATTAGCATGACAAAAAATATGTAGTTTTTTCATTTATACTTTGTTGAATAACATGACAAAAACCGTATAATATTAGTCATGTTTTCTTGAACTATATAAACACTTTATTTAAAACAAGTTATCATATATTGGTAGTCAGTATGATGAAGATATTGGTTCTTAATTTTATTTTGATTGTCATTCATAGATTACTTCAAAAATTATTCAAATATTTGAATCCTTAAAAATATATTTTTTTCTTTTTTACGTGAGTTGGTGAGTCAACCCACTTAATCCACCAATCCGTAGAGGATTGAGCCGGATTGAGCCGGATTGTAAAATTTTTTGCTCACCATAAAGTGAGTCGAATTGGACTCTTATTTTTAACCCGACTGGTGACCAGATTGGCTCACTTTTAACATATCTACTTGTATTATCACCATTCAAACGTATTATTAAAGTGATTATAGTAAGATTTTTTTAACTAATCTATTTCAAAAATATACAATAGAAGAAGAACAAACAAATCTTGAAAACCAAAATCACCCTAAAGTAAACGCTAAATGTAAAAATAGCAATGATACTTAATTTGATCGTACATCAAAATACTCTTAAAATCATTCACGTCTTTTAGTCTTCTAAATAATATAAAAAGTATGGAATACTGATTATGCCAATTTTATCTAATAACTTATTTTATTATTTTGTTCAATAAAAAAATTCGTATAAGATATTATTACTTTTGTTATTTGTAAAATTAATAAGTTAGAAAGTATCAAAATATAAATATAGAAGTTTAATATTTTATTCTTAATATTTTACATCTTATATCTATATCTATCTTTATACGATATTTTTTTTGTCTATAATTGTTTTTCTATTTTATCCTTTAAATAAAAGGTTTTTTAAAATAAAATAATTATTTTATCAATTTTATCTTTTAAATATATTTTTTTAATTTGAATGTTTTATAAAAGTTAACTATTTTTAATTAAAAAATTATGTACAAAATAAATAAAAATTATTTACAATAAAATTATAAAAATTATTTATATTTAATTTTACAATTAAAATAATAATAACAATAATTTTATTAGTTTTTATTTTCATAGGAAAAAGTGGACAAAGATAAGGTACATGTCTTTTGAGTAATACAAGTAAAAAGAGTAAGAGATTCACGTAAAGTTAATTTTCAAATTAATAATTTTGTAGTTTTTTTAAATAACAGAAAAATATGAGACATTGAATAAGTCACAATTTTTAAATTAATAATATATTCAAATTTTTTGAGAGTAAGATAAGTCAAAATATCAATATCTATTTAAATTATCCCCTTTTATTTAAAAGAAAAACAACAAAGCTTTGAGATGCATATCATATAAATTTTAATCAACAAGATATTTTAATCTTTAGTAAATATTTGAAATATTATTCATGCTGATTTCAAAATTAATGATTTATTATGATATAATAAATATATGCATTTTGACCTCCACTTTCACATATATAAAGTTTTCTAGGAAACATGTTTTCTTTCTCAAAATTTAACAAAATTAAACTTAAATGTACGCCATAAATTAAAATATTTAAAAGATAATAAAACATAAAATCAAATGCAAATTTGGTTATCAATTCATCAGGATTTTGTGCGGTACTTATAATAGATACAATAATAACTCTTTTTAAAATAATATTTTAGTTCTACTTTTATTTTTTATCAGAAAAATCTTTTGGTTCTGTTACAGCTATTCAAATTTTAATATTTAATAATGAACAAAAAGAATTCTGTTCAATGCAACGTAATTCAAGTAAGTACTAATATTTTGAATTTTTGAACTCAAATGGTTGAGTAATGTCTCTATAAATAGATGTTGTTGGATGAGCACTAATATGACCTAATGGTAACACAAGATTCCTCAACCCTTTCTCCTATCTCAAAGGAGTTTCTGAAAGTAGCATGCTCTCTCTCTCTCTCTCTCTTTCATCTTCTGCCAATATAAAAAGTTCCATTAAGAAAGCATCCTTCAACAAGATAGATGGAATGGAAGATGGAGGCAAATCACCGTTATTGTGAAATAGGTATTTTTGAGCATGACTGGCAATATGTAATATCATATTTCATGAATGAATGATTTGCTAGTCATGTTCAAAATTACCTATTTTTCAAAGTAATGTATTAAATAAGATGTATAAAATGTTTTTTTTTTTGATGATATTATTTATATTTGGAAGAGTATGATTTTATGTGTTTATGAGTATGGTAAGTGTAAGTCTAAATTTTACATTAAATGAGTATGGTTATGTGTTTATGAGTATGGTCTTGAAAATTCAAAAATGAGTTGAAGTTTCACATCCGATTAAAACCTATAAATCTTTTATGTTAAAGTTCTTGGTTGGAAGTAATATTAATCTCTTATGTAAATTGAGTTTAGGTCACATAGTATTGAGTCTATCCCGAAAGACCCACCCATCATATGGTTTAATTTGATTCCATAATTTTGTAAATTTTTTATTTCTTAATGTTGATCTTCATAATGATATTTAATATTATTGTAGGTGGCATCAATTGTCTCGTGACTGAGGCCAAGTATGTCGGGTCACAATCGAATAATGACGCTATGACTTGTGTGTTACACTCTTAAGTAAAAAAAGTTGCGTCCTAACTAATAGCTATAAATTTTGGTACCTAGTGGTAAGTACTCGATTATAATAATTAGTATCAGAGTCAAGGTCACGAGTTTAATTCCTGGTGAGTTATGTTCTGACTAATAGTTATAACTTTTCTCCTAGTGGTAAGTGTTCCAATTGGGTTTTGATAAATAAATAGTTATTCATTAAGATTTTACTCTCTTTTTTCAATCCTCTTTGGAGGATTTATCAAGGGAATATTGGTATAATGTTTGATTTTGAGAAGATTATATGGATGGTTATGAGATTCCTAAAAGTGCTTAGGAAAATTTAGACATATATTATAATTCAAATAAAGGAGAGTTAATATTCACCTCTATTGAATAAATTATTTACATAAGTGTGTTGTGATTGAATATATTTTTAAATGATATGCTACATGTTAAAGTTTGTTACTCATTTTCAATTTATGAAACTTTATAAAAAAAAATACAAAGCATGAAAACTACACTAAATTTATAATGTTAAGAGGTGACCTTTATTCCAAATTCAATCTAACAAAATTAGATTATAAGGTGAGATTTATACCTACTTATATATGAGGCACACTTTTGAGTTCTTTTTAGATTTCCTTCTTGATCAATTTGATAAATGTGGAATTAAATACAAATAGGTGGATCTGTGGAATAATACATATAATAAAAAACAAAATATTAAACTACTTATACTTCTTATAAATAAAAATCAAATTAACTAACTTATTAATTAGTTCTCATTAAAAAAATATAAAAATCTTTGATATATATATATATATATATATATATATATATATATTAAAAACATACTTTTTTTTTGTTTTATTAAAAAAATATTGACATAGTGTTTGATTTTAAGAAATTTGTATGGATTGTTATTGCTGAAAGTGCTAAGAAAAATATAAACATGCTTCAATCTAAGCTCAATATAAATAAGAAGAATTAATATTGATTTATATTGAATGAATTGGTTATTTACAAATGTGTTTATTTATAAGTTAAAACAAATGACTTTTATTATTAGTTTAATTAATAATATATTAGATCATCAGTCTTCTTTATAACTTCTATGACCTAGCACAAAGTTAATCAAAATAATTAAATGAAAGGAATCGATTAAATTTTTAAAAATGTTAAAATAAAAAATAAATTAAAAATATTTAAATTGATAAAATATTTAAACTTAACTAAATTTAAACAATATTAAAAAATTATATTTATCAAGTTTAATTATGAGAAAATTTATAATTAAATTATAAAAAGGATAAATTATCTTATTTATAAGTTAAAATGAATTTATGTACACCCTAAAATTAATATCTTTTGTAAATTAATATTGGTACACATTATTTTAATTTATAAAATATTATTATGTTTCTTATATTTTCTTTTTAAAATTAAAGTTTTGTAACTTATATACGGGAGCAACTAGGGATTTTGGGAGAGATTAAACAGGCCATTATACCTCCCAAATTTTTTTAAATTAATATATTTATATATTTGAAAATTTTAAATGTTTTAAAAAATTTTAAATTATATGTAATATACAAATTAATAATTAATAAAAATTAAATTAAATTTTTTTATTTTTTTTATAACACAAAATTTAATGTTAATAAATAATATAATATAAAATAAATTATAATAAAGAATAAAAATACTTATATTTTTTTTATTATCTATTGAGTTTATCACATATTGTACTCATTCCACTCTCATATATTTTCTTTCTCTCTTTATGAAGAAAAAAGTAAGTTATACACAAATTCACTATTTTTATTTTTTCTTTAGTTTACTTTCATTTTTGAAAAAAAAATTAATCTCTTTTTGTATCACTTGATAATAAAATATTAGTTTAATACTTAGCATTATTTTTTTAATCTCACGAGACTTTGTATATTCATTTTTTATAAATATAAAAAATAATAATATACTATATTTTTTCATAATCAATTTTTAATTGTGACTTTAATTATCATAAATTTATCTTCTAATAATTGTGCCTTTGAATTTTTTTTATTTGATTATTATAAATTTTTTTAATCTTAAACTTAAAAAAAGTATTTTAATGAAAAATAAAGAACAAATTTATTTTTTAAAAAAATATATTCAACTTCTTTACATATTAGGAAGCATGATATTAATAATCTAATTGTTTCATTAGAGAACTCATTTCTTGAGATTACAGAATAATTACAAATCATATTTATTTTTTGGAACATGTGACATGAAAAAACGTCTTCAAATATGCAATTGAAAGCACAAATTAGCAGGATAATCACCTCCTTCCATCAACTTAAGCGACAAGATTTGTGAATGATAAATAGACTCTTACAATAACATCTCTTGTTTAACTCATTATGAGTAGTGTTATTATGCTTCAACCCTTTCACTTGACATAGGGGTCGTGGCCCCCTCTCCAAATTTTTTTATATCTATATATTTTTTTATATAATTTTAAATATAATTTTTTTTAAATTTAATATTTTTAATATATTTTATATTCTATTTTTTTCGTACATCTATATTTTTTTTCATTTTTATCTTTTAAATACTTTTAAAATTAAAATAATTATTTTATTAATATTATGTTTTAAGTGATTTTTTTTTTAATTTAGCCATTTTTTTTGACTATTTTCTAAATTTAATCATTATAAATGAAAATCAATTATAGTAAAATTATAAAATTATTTGTATTTAATTTTATAATTATAATAATAACAATAATTATAATTTTTTTATTTTTTATTATCATAAAAAACTAAATACAATATTTTTACTAGTATATATAAAAAATTTGGATATTACTCTTTTGGTTCCTATTCTCGTTCAAAAATATTAAATTCGTCTTCTAGTGTTTTTAGTTTTAATATGATTCCAATTTTGTAAAAATTGATTCAATTTGGTCGTTTTTTGTTAATTATTTTTATTAGATTAAAATTTTTTCATCAAAATTGAAGTTGTGAATAATGATAATTTTCTTGTTAATATAATTAACATAATTCTAAAGTCATGAAGATCCGCCACGAATGAATTACATGATTATTAACGGAAAAACCCAGTAGAAATAAGGATGGGATGGATTGTGCGCATCCATGGTGGCCAAGGCAGCGGAAAGGTGGCTGTGGAATGCCATGGAAGATTGCCTGTGTGAATTGGAGTGTTGGAAATGGATTCTTAGTTTGCTGGAATCGATTCTTTAAGAGCAATGCATACGTGTGTTTTTGAAACTTTAAAAAATGTCTAATAACAATAATAATAAAAATAAAAACATAACTTTTACGATTATTATTATTAAAATGAAAATTAATACAGAATTAAACCAGCATGTCAATAAATTTTTAACCATAATAATAATAATTAGTATCTAAATATCTTTTATACCAAATTAATTGTATTATTTATTTATTACTATTATTATTTTTTTCAAAACTATTCATTAACAGATTTATTTTTAAATTATTTTAACTGATCCAAAAATCATTTATATTACTTTTAACATAAAAAACAATTTTGTAATAATTTTTTTTATCTATTACATCACTTAAATTATTTTAAAACTTCCAAAATCAGCCGGTGATAGATTTAAATTCCTCAAAAGAAAAAAAAAATACATATTTTACTTTCAAATTCAATTAAATTTGTCAATTTACCCGCTCTCCTTCAAATTCAACCTATTAGTTATAAAGGGCTAAAGTAGCATTCAATCAAATAGAAACTAAAAATTTAAATATTGATGAACTAATTTAACAAAGACATAAACAAAACCAATATAATATTTATTTAGAATAAACAATAACCTTTTACATTTATATTAAAATGTTGAGGTAAAGGTATATGATTTGTTAGTGCAAGTGCCTTTCACTTTCACAATGGAGCGACTTCTGGTCCATCAAAATCCAAACAAGGAATATGCTATTGAACAACAAAATGTTCCATTCTTTGAAATATAAAAGAAAAATAATTAAAGAAAATTTTGTATTTTATTCAACAAGTCACCTCATGTCTAAACCCACCTCTTATAAATATACATCAATGACCAATTGGTTGAAAGGGTTATTCATGCGCAAACAAACTTTCACAATACTATAATACAAATGCCACTACCATATGACCAAACTATTCAAATTTGACTAATTCAAAAACAATAAATAAATAAAAAACAATACCATCTAACAAACTCTTTTTCATGTATATTTTAATATTAATTGAAATTTATTAAAAATGTATTTTTTAAAATTTTAATTGATAATAAAATGCATGTTCAAAGGAGGAGCATTTTAGAATAGTAGGAAGATTTATTTTATAAAATAGGTCATGAGTATTCTTCAAACACAAAAATAACTCGTACTAATATAATAAAGTTTAGGGTTAAATATGTTTTTATCCTTCAAGTTTTATGAATTTTAGAATTAGTTTCTTATTGAAATTTTATACTAATTTAGTCCTTCATCTTTAAAAATGCGTGAATTTAGTTCTTCATTTTTAAAAATGCGTGGATTTAGACCTTCTTACCAAAGTTTGTTAAGTCTATTTGACATTTTAAATTCATTTTATAATAATATTTGAGTTAACATTGAAACAAAAATGTGTCAAACGGTGTAAACAATTAAAATACTATCATGAAATGCGCTTCAAACGTCCAATAAATTTAACAAAATTTGGTTAAAAGAACTAAATTTACACACTTTTAAAAATAGAGGACTAAATTAGTTAAAACTTTTGAAGAGGAACTAATTCCAAATTTTACTAAAATTTGAGGGATAAAAACATATTTAACCTAAAAATTAATTTGAATACTCTATTCTGCTACTAATACGTAACTTGTACACGAATTATAAAAAAAACGTATTAGATTGTCTTATTTTATTTAAGAATTTAATGAATATTGAAATACTTATATATTTATATTCATTAATTTCTTGTTGACTTATTTTAAAAAGTTTTACTTAAAGGGTCTAGGTTTACGTTTCTAAAAAGGACACGCGTATTAATTAGAATTAAGAAGTAGGGTGATGTGACTTTATAAAACTCAATGTAGTCTAAATTAAACTACAATTTCAGTGCTTTGGAAATAATATTTATTTTTAAATAATCAATTTGGTAATGAGACTTTCTAAAGAGCTGATGATGATGTAAATTTGGAAGATTAAACTAAGATTTATTTTTCCGACATTATTGAAATGTTAAATCTTGGTCGGTTGAACTATTCCTCTTATTTTGCACAAAAAAGTGCCTATTTTTATAACATTACACAACAGTATCACACATGATCAAATTATTTTTTACAGAAATTTCAATTTATACATTTTATTTATTTATTTCAAAGATTGGCGGCATACCTTATCAACTAAATATCTGGAGTTGAATTAGGTCCCTTTTTACCGAACCCTAACAGCGCCAACGATGACTCATTTTTTCTTTTTCGTTTTCTTAACGAAATTTGAATATTTTTTTTCTACACCCATACTTCATTTCATTTCACATATTTTTTCAACATCCAAACAATTATAAATTCAACAAATTATTTTGAATTCAAAAAACTAAACCTAAATTTCATTTCAAGATTATTAATGCATCATTGTCATCTCCTTTTTTTTATTATTTTTCTCTTGAATTTGAAATAAGACTTGAGTAATTTTTTTTTTCACAAAACAACAAAACTACGATGGTCATCACATAATTTTTCCAAGAATGTATTGTTTTCGATTACGCAAGTTACTCTCTTTTCACATCTGTCATATTTTTTTCTTTTATAAAAAAGTAAAAATAAAATTAATAAACAGATAACATCTCATTCAGTTTTAAAAAAAAAGCTCCACAGCTTTGGGTGTTTCGTAGAAAAGCAAAAGACAAAGACAGGAACAAAAGATCCTAAATTTGAAAGCACATCCAATGCAGTGTCGTCTTTTACTTTATTACCCCTCACTCACCTCTTAATTAAGTAACTTAACAGCAACTCCTTTATGACCTCAACTACTATAACTTTTTCTTTCACTGTTTTCTAACTCCGTTCACCGGAGATGGGTCTCCGGCGGGTATCCATGTCTCTTTTCCTTCTCTTCCTCCTCGTCTCCGTCAGCGTCGGAAAGAAGCACAAATTCTCCGGTCCGATCAAAACCGTGGTGGTGATAGTGATGGAGAACCGCTCCTTTGACCACGTCCTTGGGTGGCTCAAACCCTCGCGCCCGGACATTGACGGCCTCACCGGCACCGAATCGAACCCTCTCTCCGTGGAGGACCCCGCATCCCCCGCCGTCACCGTCTCCGACGACGCTCTCTTCATCGACGTCGACCCCGGCCACTCCTTCCAAGCCATTCGCGAGCAAATCTTCGGATCGAACGAGACAACCCTAAATCCGGCCCCTATGAACGGCTTCGCGCAGCAAGCCGAGACCATCCTCCCCGGCATGGCCAAAACCGTCATGAGCGGCTTCAAACCGGAAACCCTCCCCGTCTATACGAGACTGGCCACCGAGTTCGCCGTTTTCGACAAGTGGTTCGCTTCGGTTCCGGCCTCGACCCAACCGAACCGGTTCTACATCCACTCCGCCACCTCCCACGGCGCCATGAGCAACGTCCGGAAGAACCTCGTCCTCGGCTTCCCCCAGAAAACCATCTTCGACTCCCTCAACGAGAACGGCCTCACCTTCGGCATCTACTACCAGAACATCCCCGCCACGCTCTTCTTCAAGAGCCTCCGCAAGATCAAGAACGCGGTGAAGTTCCACGACTACGCCCTCAAGTTCAAGAAGCACGCCCAGAGGGGGAATCTCCCAAACTATGTGGTGGTGGAACAGAGGTACTTCGACGTGGAGGTTTTGCCGGCCAACGACGACCACCCCTCGCATGACGTGGCGGAGGGGCAGATGTTTGTTAAGGAAGTGTATGAGATTTTGAGGAAGAGTCCTCAGTGGAAGGAGATGGCAGTGTTGATTACGTATGATGAGCATGGAGGGTTTTACGATCATGTGGCTACGCCGGTGGAGGGTGTCCCTAACCCTGATGGGATCATTGGAGCTCCACCCTATTACTTTGGGTTTGATAGGTTGGGTGTGAGGGTGCCCACTTTTCTTATCTCGCCTTGGATCGAGAAGGGTACTGGTATGTGATCGAAAGTTTTGACCTTTTTCAAGTTTTGTTGCTTCATTCAGATTTGAAATGATTGGGGTTTGCCTGAAAAACTGATTTTTTTTTTTTTTATAATGATTTTCATGCAAACTTGAAAATTGCTTTGTTCATCTGTTCTAGTGTTCAGGGAACAACGTTTATTGAAATTTTTGAGCTTTTGTGGTTGCATTGGAAATTGAGATGATTTGGGTTTTGTCTGACTTTAAAGAGCTGTTTTTTAAATTATATTTTGAATACTATTTCTAGAAGGAGTGTTTTAAAAATCCGAAAAACGGAAATGGGTAGATTTTTTTCGTCTTGTTTTCAGGGAACAAATGTTAAGAAAATATATGTGATTGTGGGACAAAACTTTCAGATGTGGATCTGATTTACTCAAAACTAGATGAAATCTCAGCCATTTTTTTTTAATTTAATAATTTTAATATATAAAAGTTTGTAAATGTGTTGAGACAAACAAATTTTAGAAAACAGTAGTCAAACAAGGTCTTGTGCTGTTAATGAGTTCTGTTTTGGTTTTATGGATTCAGTTTGTTGAATGTGCTTTGGCTTTGTTGGGTTGCCAGGGGATTTTGACTTCGTGCCGAGTGTGTTTTTGTTGTTGGACTTGGAATTTCAGTGCAGTTTTTATAGAGTACATGCCCGTGTTGATGTCATTTTGGGTCTTGACATAGAGTTAATTGGCCAGTAGGTGGGTACTGATATTGGAGTTTTGAGACATAATTTTATGAATATACTCACTTTTGCACTTGATGGAGTTATGTGTGTGTACCGTTATCAGTATTAACGGGAATTTTTTTTGTATTACTTCAAACTGATGTACTAAATTATGCTCCTGTGTGTACTTGTGTAATATGCTGAAAACTGGTTTTGGTAATCTTTGTGTATACTGTAGTTCTCACTTCTCAGACAATCTATGCTTGTAGACTTGTGAGTTGTAAGATAATTAGCTTATTGCTTGAGGCCAAATTTTGCAGTGATTCATGAAGCAGAGGGTCCAACCCCATATTCTCAGTATGAACATTCATCTATTCCCGCCACAGTAAAGAAGCTTTTCAATTTAAAATCCAATTTCTTGACAAAGAGAGATGCATGGGCTGGTACCTTTGAAAAGTACTTTCACATTCGTGACACTCCTCGTAACGATTGTCCAGGTTTTCATCTACTTCTTCGATAGTTACATTACGTCTGATTCCAGCATTCTTGGAACTCTGTTATGGTAGCAATCAATGCACTTTGAACTAATATATGCTTTGGGGAATTCATTTGTATTCAAAAGCTTTTCCAAGCATCCAAATTAAGCAGCCTTTTCCTGACCAGAAATGATTGTGTGTGAAAATTTGGTCTATCACCAAAACCTAACTTCATATTAGTATATAAAAGCTTCATAATTTGGTGTTCTTTTGACAAGCAAGCCATGCTTGAATGCAGTGTTGGAAATTTCCTATGTCTTTCATGGTAACTGCATTGAGAAAAACCTAGTAAGTTGCCACTTTTGTCTGTATGTAAACCAGATTTGGAAGTATATTGAAACACCAACCATGTGCATCCAAAATAGAGAACACAGTTTTTTTTAATCTGTTATTTCGCATTAAGAACTGTTTGATGCAAATGATATGCTTATTTCATGCATTATGTTTTTAACATTATTTCCATTATGGTTATATTTTTATACAGAAACTCTTCCGGATATCAAGACACTAAGGGATCATGGACCAAGAGAAGACTCGAGTCTTTCAGAATTCCAAGTGGAACTGATCCAGCTTGCATCACAGCTGAATGGTGATTATGTACTGAACTCTTACCCGAACATTGGTAAAACTATGACTGTGAAAGAAGCAAACAAGTACGCAGAAGATGCAGTGAAGAGGTTTGTGGAAGCTGCAAAAGCTGCTCTTAAAGCTGGGGCTAATGAATCATCGATTGTCACAATGAGGCCTTCCCTCACAAGCAGAGTTGCAGTGGGAGATAACCCAAAACATGTAGAATCATACTGATTCTTTCACACACCACTGTAAATATAGTATATATATATTTAGCTTATTCAATATAAGGTGTAAGAAAAATAATATTGAAATTATTAGAAGTATTTTCAGTTCAAGAACAATTAGCCAGATAATTCATAGATTCTGTTCATCATGAACAGTAAGTCAGTTATTGATCACCAGTTGATTGTTCTTAGTTGAAAAGAATTTTACCTAGAATAGTTGTATTTCCTGTAAACTATTTTTAAATATGTACTAATACTTATAAAGAGGAATCCTAGCACTAATACTTTATATATATATTCTTAATCTGTTACCAAAAATCTATTGGAAGTTACAACTTTTTGTTATTTTTTGTCTTTTTTTATATATTTCATGATTTCATTTTTTCACTCCAATTTTTTAAAATGATTAATTTATCTTTTCTATTTTATAAAATTGGAGGTTTAATTTTTCTTAGATTGTTCAAAAGTTTTTCAAATTGAAGAATCTAAAATAATAATTCAAGTTTCAGTAATAAAATATGTAATCTCTCAGATTTTATAATCCATTTTAAGAACTAAATAAACTTCAAAATGAACGATCTATGAAATTGAGTTTCTTTTTTGTTTTGTTTATTTCTTTTGTAAAAGAATTTGTTTTCTCGTAAGTTTGTGCCTAAAAATTTAGTTTGATCCTCTATGTTTTTATTTTTTATTTTTTAATAAATTATTTTAAGTGATGACATATAATTATTAAATTTTGAATGTCAATCCAACTAAAATGTCATATCTTATAATGATCCTTAATATGATTATTTTTAAAGTTTCAAATTGAGAAATCTATCAACATAATTAAAAATTGTAAGTTTGATAATTTAGTATCTTTTTTAATTTTTGAATTTGGTCACTGGAATATTAATTAAATAAGCAATCAATTCTACTCTTTTTTTACAACTTTGGGCACGTGTATAGAGATTTTTTTTTTTGTTAAATTATGGTTGTGTTCTCTAACAAAATATCAATCACGTCTTTTTGGTAACGAATATGATCCTTGTCATGGAAAATTTAATGCAATAATGTCATTCTCATTGGTACTGGACTAACAACTTTAAAAATATATGTATTTATTTGTGATTTTTAATTTTTTATTTTTTTTAAAATTAAGAAAAAAATTGTCATGTATCAAATTGATGTTGTATTATGTGATAATTGTCAATGTCACGTCAAATGTCAATTGTCTTAGTCTTAATTTGTTTCCTGTATTTTTATTTTATCTCAAAATTTTAAAATATAAATTAATTTCATCACTCTCAAAATTAAAATTAAATTTAATTTTTATATAAATATTATATAAATATTTTTATTAAAATTATTATTCTTATTAGTTTCTTTCTCTCCTTATATTTTACACACTCATTAATATTCACCTCTCACACTTTAGGGAATAAAACACGAAAATATCAGATTTTGAAATCCGGTAATTTTGAAATATGATTTATGTAGATTTCACATCTCGAAATTCAATTAAGAAAATTATCGAATTTCGAAATATAATTAAAAAAATTTTAAATTTTAAAATCCGATTAAGATAATTATTGAATTTTGAAATCCGATCAAGATCATTATCGAATTTTGAAATTCGATAAACGGATTCCAATAAGATGATTACAGAATTTCAAATTTTATATATATATATATATAATTTTGATTTTATATAATGTATTAAAAGAATAAAAAAAATATGATTAAAAAAATTAATACTAAATAAATTAAAATTATATATATATACTAGCGTAACACAGGCGCAATCGGTATTTTGAAAAGTGGACACAAAAAGGGGAATCCCCTTTATATATTGTTATAGATATATATATATTTATTTATTTTATTTTTATATAAGATATGAAGAAACCTCCTTTTTCTCTTTGAATTGTTGCATATAATAAAAACTGATGCGATTAATAATTGTTATTTATAGATAATCCTTCATGTGCACAACTTTCACTCTGACTTCAACGTATATCGTTACATGACAAAAGTAAAATCATTCATTATTTTGTTATTATTATTATTATTATTACATTATAAATAATCCTCATAACAGACACCATTTTGTCAGCGAAAACTTGATTCTTAAAATCACATTAACACGGAGATACAGAAATGGCAAAAGCTTCAGCATTGTTTCCTTGTTTGATAGTTTTATTTCTCATGACATTTGGAACAGGTATTCCTCTTGTTTAATTTTCTTTATTCATTATTTTCTTTAAGAAATCATTAGGGTTCTAATAAAGGGTGAACAAATTTTGCAGAGTTTGCTGATGCATGCGACTTTAAGTGCAACACTGCAGATGATTGTGGAAATTTACACTGCTTGTTACCATGCTGCCTTTGCAAAAAGAGATGCGAGAATAATTGCTGCTTTTGCGATTGTATGGCAAAACCTGGTCAAAATGTGTTGAGAGAAACTTGAATTCACTTTCAGATGTTGTTTTTATTGTGAAATATGAATGAGATGTTGGCTTATTTTATATGTGAGTAAGTGTGTTTATTGGCCTTTTGAAAATATAAGTAACATTTTATGCTATTTATTCTCTAAATAAGATTTAGCATCATTAAATATATTACAATTCAAATAATTTAATTTTATACTTTAGAACAAGTATTAAAATTTTGAAACCTTACTAAAATTCTAATGGCTAAGCTAAGCCTATGTTTGGATCTATATATTCAGTATTAAAATGGGACGATAATAATAAATTTGCATAATTGTATATGTGTTTGGTTTTGAAAATTTGTGACGGTGAGTTCTATGAAAAGAAAGGTCCAATAAATGCACGATGAAGAGTGCTTTAAAAGAAGGAAGGGGTTGAATTAGAAAACACTTAAACCCTATTCTAAAATAATTAAAAGAACTTTGATTTTATATTTGTAGAGGTAGACTAGTCTAATAACAACATAAGGGTTCAAATGAGTGGACGTGATAGGAATGGTGAAAGTGACGATGAATGGCCCATTGGTGATATTGTGGTGGAACTCTTAGAAAGTGTTAGGAGGGTTTATCCTTATCTTCTAAAACTCACCGTATTGTATAGTTTTACACGTCCATATTTCATTGCGTACTCAGAAAATGAAGCTTGTATTAAGGTAGAAATTTTTTCAATGACAAAAAACTATATATAAATGATTTTTGTTTATGTATTAAAATTATATTTAAACGTATATTTTAAAATTTTTATTAATTAATTAATATTTTAATTAGACAAATTAAAATATTTATTATATTTACATATTGAATTATTTTAGTATAATTAATAATCGAAATTTAATTTGCAAAAGTTAATTATTTACTTTACAATATTATTGTATAATTTTATTTTTAAAATTATATATATATATTAAGGTTATTTTTAATCACATAAATATTTTTAAATTTTAATTTATTAATTAATATATTTATTTAAAAATTAAAATAATTATTACATTTACGTATTAAATTATTTTATTATAATTAATAATTGCAATTTAATTTGTAAGAATTAATTGTTTATTTTATAATATTATTGTATATTTGACTCCTTAAAAGAGTATAATATAGAAAACTTAGACTTTTAAAATCTTTTATTTTAACTTTTAATTTAATCATGTAAAAATTTTAATTATTTTTTTACTATAACATCCATTTTAGTAACATGAAGCTAATAATGAGATATTTCACGATAATATTCATGATAAATAATTCAGAGTGTAAAGTATATTAATATAGTTCTACAAAAGATAAGACTGTAGAAATATAACATTTATATAACCATACTAAACCAACAAAACTCTTTACAAAAATTAACCACTACTTATGCTCCCAAGGCCTCCAATAACTCTAACTGATGGCTCCTTATCATCTGTAAACTTGCAACTTCATATGTTCACACTAATAAGGTGATCATTGCAAAAAGAAATATACAAACACACATAAGACAAACAACACAAGATGGTAAGCTAATTTGCAAAAGAAACATCATATATTTATAAAACATGTCATATCACAAAACAATGCAATCGAAACAATCCACTATATATAAACCATATAATCAAATACTTTCCTAGACTCAATTATCCGAATACGTGCATTGATATCATATCCACTGGAGGGTGCACTTATGGTGGCATCTACTACTCTACAAAGCCCTTGCAAATGGGTTTCACCCTACCACACAAGAGGTTAATCCCTTTCGCGCCTTAGGCCAAACAAAGCTCATAGACTAGGACCTTTTACTACTCTTCTCTAAATAACACATTCTACTATATTTGAGTGTGAATGATTATTAGAACGTCAGAATATCTCCTTACTTCAATCCATACATCAATTCATAAACTACAAGAACGTCACTATATAATCTTTACACGAGATTCCTGGAATTATGCCAAACACATACAATGCTCATATCCATTAACAAGCCCACAGAACAAACAACAACACAGACACTCAATGGTGGCGCTCAATGCTAAAGCTTTTGCAAAAACTGATGCTCAACGGCACCTTATGGCGCTCAACGCCAAAGCATTCGCAAGAAGTGACACTTAGTGCAATGGCGGAACATCATATTAACGTAGGAGAGCCACGGCTCCCCCAAAATTTTTTTGAAATTCTTTTTTATATATATTTAAATATTTTTTAAATTATAATTATATATTATTTATATTAAATTTATATTATGGAAAATAATAATAAAAAATAAAATAAAAATTTAATGGAAACATTGATTTATAAAAGAGATTAGGGTTTTGTTTTTACTATAAGATCTTTTTGTCATGTAAGTTATTATGAAAGTATATGAAGAGAAAAAAAATACAAAGAGATAGACGGGGAAATAGAAATTGGAGAACACATAGATTGAGATTGAAATATACATTTTTGCCTAATCTTTCACATATCAACGTTAGTATCTTATAATGATTTATGTATGTTAGATTTATGATTCTTCTTAGTATGTTTATCCCAAATTAGTATAAACCTTATTATGATTTCAGGGATTCTTTTATGTATGGACCTTAATTATAATTTTTCCCAAATTAGTATAACCATTAATTATGAAATTTAGGGATTTTGTGTTTTCTTGCCTATGGTAAATTTTTTAAAGTTTTGAATTTATACATTGTTGTTTATTTAATTAAAGTGGTATGAGTTTTTTTATATTTTGCAATGTGATAATTATGAGTTGTGAATATAAATTTATCATTTTCTAAATAGTTGAAAGGTGATAAATTTATATTAGAAAGATTATGATAAATGGTAAAATAATTGATTCTTTTTTTAAGGAGGAAGGTTTGTCGTAAAGATGAAAAAATGCATTAATTAACTAAACTTGAAAATTTTCATGAGAACTAAGAATAAGACCATGAAAAACAAATCTCTAAAGTTCTTAGAGTTACATATAATGAATTTAAAAATTCATTAGAATGCGATCCTGGAAAAACGTCCTTAAATTTCTCAATACCCACCAAATCAAATTGATGAGATACGAAGGACTTATCTAAAATGGTATTCATGATTTGGTATCATGATATAATAACGAATGATAGACATTTTTTTAATTCTACTATTATATGTGTTTGTTTTAAGCAGAAGAAATAAAAAGAGAACATGAAGAACTTTTTTTTAACTAAAAAAAAATTATATATAAAAATTATAATTTGGCATCCCTAAATTTTTTGTCTAAGTTTCGCCACTCACTCAACGGTACTTGATGCTCATCGTCCTAGAACTAAAATGCTTCCATACCTAATTAATGGAACTAGTGCTCAATGTCATTTTGTTGTTGCTCAATGTTGTATCAGAAACCAGAAAAAAATGTTGTGATAAATGGAATTTGATCTATTCAATTGATCAATTTAATACTTAGTGTTTTAGTTTAAAACAATTTCACATACAATGAGACTTGTACCAACTTGCTTAATATATAAAAACGAATTAAAATCAATCACAATCACTCAAACATATAGTTGTCAATCTAATTCACACAATACCACATCAATTTTACATACCAAACCAGATTTCGCAGAAAAAGCCATTTTTATCCGCAATTCATTCTAGAAACACATGGAAATTAAAGCTAATAATTACAACATATAAAGAGTGCATATTTGGTTTCCCTCACCCGACCAAATAGCTTTAAGACAATTCAACATTTTCAAATTCACATATGCTCTATCTACACACAAAAATATCAAAAGAACGATCAAGACTTATCATTATGATTACCAATCAACAGAGCCTCGTATAGAAGACTAAAGCAAAACAAGCAAGCAAAAGAAAGCTCACATGCAAGAGAAAATAAATTGGGCTTAAGAAAATTGAAGAATTCCCCATGAGGATCACTGATATGGTCTCAGATCTTCAATCAAACGAACAGAGGGTGGCAAATCCTATAAAGAAGGCAAAGAACTATATAAAAGTGATTTTTAGAGAAATAATGTATTTTAGAATAATGAAACTTGTTGATAAAACTTCCTATTTATATAAAAAAATTTAATATTAAAATAACTAAATCTCTTTATTTTTAAACAACTATCAATTCTAAAATATCATTTTCTAGGTCCTCACATTCATCATAATAAATACTCCACCATAATATCATAGTGATCCAGTTTTTCTAACTCAACTGTTGCATTTAATGAAAAAACTTATGCAATTAATTATTCTCATAAATGATCCTTAATATGCACAATGAATTATTATTATTTCATTATCATTGCATTATAAATAGGGTCCTGTTAACCCGTACCCTTAGAGCAGTGGTTAAGAATAATTCATAAGTATTGAATTTTACAAAAGTTTAAAAATTTATAGTTAAGTGTGATATTAAATGAATTTTGAGTTAACCATTAATGAGTTTTATTTTATTTAAAGGAGAATGCTAACCAATGGACACTGGTTAAGGAGTAGTTAATGTGCATTGGTCTCATTATTGTTACATTGAAAGTTAAAATTATTAAATACATTAACTAAAATTACATAAATGCATATAACAAATTTTATAAAGACAAAAATACCTTTTTAAACTTTTAGACAATAACTTTATGATACAAAATAAGGAGTTCGGAATTTGTAAGGTCTCAACTAAAAAGCGAGAAAAACTTTTTGACACTTCAAGAGTTTATCACTTAAAGCTTCAGATTTTTTTTTATATAAACTTTTTTATATATTTAACACTATATTTTTGTTAATTTAATTTTTTTATGTTTAATTATAATAATTTTTAGAAACATTAAAATATAGTTATTTTATTATTTAATTTTTTTTTAAATTTTATTGGTGAGCATTAAATAAATTATGAAACACACTTGTACAACACTTATGAGCATTTTTGTTCTTTAAATAAAATAAAATAAAATTGCATTAATGGTTATTAAGTCAGATTTCATTTATTATCACACTTAACTATGCACTTTTGTAAGATTCAATGTATATTAATTATCCTTAACCAATTCCCTACGAACACTGGTTAGCCAGACCCTTAATTAAATGATAAAAATGTCCATAAGTGTTGTACAACTATATTTAATATTTTATTTAATGATTACCAAAAAAAGTTAAAAAATAATAAAATAACTATATTTTAATGTTGTTAAAAATTAAATTATAATTAAACATAAAAAAAGTTTAAATTAGAAGAAAAATAAGAAAAAAATAGTATTAAACATCTAAAAAGTTTATAAAAAAAAACTCAATTAAAATATGAATTTGAGACTTCAGTAAGTTTTCTTTATCTTATTTTTTTGATATCTTTTGCAACAATTCCTCTTAATTTAAAAAAAAATCTCGTATTAAGAAAACAAAATATTTTAATATTTGAAATTATTAATTATAAATACATAAATATATAGCAATATAAATAATTTAACTACTAAACTTTTAAGTGAAACACAAAATTTAAATTTGGATCTTAAGTGTGAGAGTGATTTTTTTGTTTTTCAATAGAGACCTTAGAAATGAAATTTCAAAATGCTTATGTTATAGAGAGATATTGTTTAGAAATTTCAAAAGATATATTTGTATTTATAAAAACTGTTATATGAATTTATATTATTTTAATTAATAAAATTAATTATTCCAGATCAGAATGTAGAAATAATAAAATTAATTATATTAATTATATTTTAACGAGTGTTTTAAGGAACAGTTATAATTCTCTTTATAAATAATCCTCATAAACAGACACCACTTTGCCAGGAAAATTTTGATTCGTAAGACAATTTCAAGAGAGATACAGAAATACAGAAATGGCAAAAGCTTCGGTACTGTTTCCTTGTTTGATAGTTTTATTTCTCATAACATTAGGAACAGGTATTCCTCTTTGTTTAATTTTCTTTACTTATTAATTTCTTTAACAATTAGGGTTTTAATAATTAAGGGTGAATAAATTTTGCAGATTGTGCTGATACAAAGTGCCAGAATTTTAAAGAATGTAGTCATATACAGTGCATATACCCTGGCTGCGCAAGGGCATGCGTCGCTGGGCGCTGCCTTTGCAGTTGCCGTGAAACACCTGGGGAAAATGTTTTACCATGAATTCATGATAACAAAAGAATAAAGTTTAGGTTTCAAGGTTCTAATAAATTAAGATGAAAATATACCATTCCTTTGCTGTGGAATTTGTGTCATGAAACTGTTGAATGATAGCTTCTTTGTTTTTCCATAAACAATATTTGTTTATCTTCATTTGAGTTTTTATTATTGCCTTTTGGTGTTTTATATGTTCCGAAATAATTAGTTCTAATAAATAGTTCCTTGTTATTACAAATTATTAGTAACCAGCATAAACACATGCCCTATCGTGTCTGTGTGTATGCATTTTTTAAATATTTGTGATATTATATTAGTAGGTAATAATATTATAATATTATTAAATTAATATATAAACTAAAATTATATTTATTAAAAATAAAGTGAAATATATCAGAACAGACGAAAGAATAACCATTGATAAATAAAGAAGAAGAGAAAAAGCAGAGCGATTTTTTAAAAATTTAATAAATTATTATATTTAAAGGGTAAAATTGGTATTTTGAAATGTGTACACAAAAAGGAGAATCCCCTTGATATATTGTTATAGACTAAAATTATATTTATTAAAAATAAAGTGAAATATATCAAAACAGATGAAAGAATAACCATTGATAAATAAAGAAGAAGAGAAAAAGCAGAGATGGTCGATTTTATAATAAACTTGTAAAAGTAACGGTCAATTTTTAAAAATTTAATAAATTATTATATTTAAAGGGTAAAATTGGTATTTTGAAATGTGTACAAAAAAATAGAATCCCCTTTATATATTGTTATAGATTCTGCTGGTCAACGTTGTCATTCAGTGGACACTACTAGTCTTCTTTGTTCAAATATCCAGGGATAAGAAACAAAGAAAAATTAATTTTAATTAATATTTATAGAGTATAATTTTCGTATGCACAAATTCTTATTATTATACATTTAAATAATTATTTTTTTAAATTAAAATAACTATTAATAATAAAAAATTAGTAATGCATGTAATGTATATCTCATTAGTCAATTAACAAAGAAAATTTTCTTTATAAGATTTTTTTAATCAAAATTTTCTTTTTACACAATTCTTTATCGATTTTCTCTATTACTATTGGAGTTGTCAAGACAAGTTATCCCGTTCAATTTAGTCAGGCCCACTACGAGTTGGTTACTTAGTGAAGCAATCCAACCTGACTCACTTATTAACAAGCCAAAAAAAAAAATTCGAACCCAACCTAAATCACACAGGTTGCTAGAATATACAGGTTTGCTCACTTAATTAAAAAAATATAAATTTTTTTTCTTTGGTCACAAAAAACCTAAATTATAATTATGATTAAAATCTAAATTAATTTCAATACAATCCAAAATGATGTTAAATTTCAAATACAAACCAATATCACAAAAATACAAATTAATATATAACAACAAATTAAAGACGACCCAACTCGACCCAAATGCAAAGCCCAACATAATAAAAAAACATATGAGTGACCAACCCGACTCACCACAGGTTCAACCTGGGTGAGTCGGGTTCTTAGTGTGGGCCGAGTTAAAAATTAACCCATTTTCTGATATTTGTAAAAAAATTTCAACCCAATCCAACCCGCACCTATAGTGGGTCGGGTTGACTCATAGGTTCTAACCCATTTTGACAGCTCTTATCTCATTTTATTATTTTTAATGTTTAGATTTTATAACTATTAATTTAAACACAATTGATATGTAGTCTCTAATTTTAAATTAAAGACTAATTTAGACAATAAATATTTGATACTCATTTTAGATTATAATTCACATACCAATTATAATCTTTTATTTATAGTAAAGGCTATTTTGGGCACTAATTTTTAGTTCATAAATTGGTATATAAATTAATTATTATAGTGACTAATTATTTTTTGCCTCTAAAATTAGTTATTATTTAATAATTTTCTTATATTGGATTTACAAACGAACTTACGAATCATAAAATCAAGGTAGGTTCATCATAATTCAAGATGCACACATACATATGTCAGAGTGTGTCACCATGTATATCTTAGTTTGTATGACTTTTTTAAACAATGGTTCACACATCATCCGAGACGTATCACCTAAAATTCATACAATTCTCACAGACGTATCACCTAAAATCCATACAATTCTCACAATCTCAACAATCATTTTCATATAATATACAAATCCCACCGTGTTATATAATATAACTCATTTAAATAAAACCATTAATCAATTATGAATTGCTCAAACATCATTTTTTATTCATTTCAAATCAATCTTTGTCCTTTAAGCTCATATCATTTTCGTAAACTATTATAAAAAAATATAGAAATGTACACTTATTATTTAAAGGTATAATTAGTCGTATAGTACCCAGTTTGGGGCTAGAGTATCAAATAGGTATCCAGTTTAAAAAAATGTCAATTGCATCCCACCTTTTGAAAAAATGCTTCAATTAGGTCCCTTTCAGACAGAGTTGACTAATGCCGTTAGTCAACGTGCCACGTGTCAGTCTGTGGTTTTTTTTTTTTTTAATATTAGTATAAAATTTATATAAATAATAAATTTGTTCTGAAATTGAGAGAAA
>Ga0214544_1001858_pt1 | contig 44442 bp, 16 predicted proteins | sample CNSS3metaG_FD_160074 | JGI IMG/M metagenome (GOLD analysis project Ga0214544, IMG submission 160074) | Root nodule microbial communities from cowpea collected in UCLA plant growth center, Los Angeles, California, USA - CNSS3 | ecosystem: Host-associated > Plants > Roots > Nodule | place: USA...
TCTTACAAATTTTAATTAGGAAAGAAAGTTTAAATTCATTCTTTATTCTATTTAAAGAAGTTATTCGTAAACTTTAGTTTACCTGAATCATTTTGAAGTATAGTGGTAATCTAAATAACGTTGTACTGAGAGATAATTTATAGAATAAGATACAGTAATTCAATCATTGGTCAGGTAATAAAATTGATTAAATTATTTTGTCAAAATTATTTCTTAGTAATTTTTTGTAAAAATCTTGCAGTGATGCCTTTATGATGATGTGTTTGAATGATTCAATTAATCTAAACCAAATCTGATTGAGTGGATCAACTTTGAAATGTGACTATCCAATTCATATCCTACCATTCATTATTTAAACTTTTAGAGTGCAACTTCTCAGTTCAAGATATGTGCACATCATTTCAAAGCCAAAGTGAAACACGAGCACACTAATTGCTAACCAGCAACTTTTGTTATAAGTTTAATTAAATATTGCCAAAAAGTCTTCTGAAAGTACTTATTTTTAATCATTCAAATAAATTCACATTGGAAAACACTTGAATTTCTGAGACATTGTCGGTGAGATTTTTTAAGATATTATTTTTTTATTAATAAGATAATTATAAAATTTTTTTAATTTGGGCTCTAGTTAAGAATAATTAATATATATTAAATTTTGTGAAAGTTCATAGTTAATTATAATAATAAATAAAATATGACTTAATAATCATTAGTTTAAATATCTTTTTGGTCTTCATTTTCGTAGTGTTTGTTGTGAATGATCCTTATTTTGACATAATGTTTAAACTGGTGATCATTTTTACCGAATGTTTAACATGATCCTCATTTTCGCAATTCGTGTTTTATTTGGTCATTTTCTGTAACGTCGTTTAAATCACTAACGGAGCATTGTACAGGTAGTATAGTTTGTATTAGGGTGTGTTACATGTACTGTACAGGTGTGGTAATTAGATATTTGGGGATAAATAAGTGAGCTAGGGTTTTGGTAAGGAATGTTTAGACAGTTGGTGAGATTTGGCAATCTTGTTCCTCCATTCTCAATTGGTGTTGTTGCAATTTTCTTCTTCCTGCAATCCCATTATGTAGGTATGTTACGGTCCCAATCTTCTTCCTTTACCTCTGGTTGTAATCGTTAGAGGTAACCGTGTTGTATCACTTCGTGCACTGTTGGTGGTTCAACGAGAATTGGATTAACCCCGATTTATAGCGGATGAGCAGACTGTAACACCTGCTGAGACTGCATCAGATGCCCAAACTGTTGAGAATGCACCAACTGATGAAACTCAAACAACTCAATCACCAAGGAATGAAGTGGAGAGTCAAGCAGCACCACTACCAATACCAGAAGAACCATCTCAGCAGTTTAGGATGAAATTACAGATTAGGAGGAGGCCATCATAGCAGCTACAAACGTCTTAGTTATTTTTTGGAATTTCTGATGTAGAATTCATTATTGATGTACTGCATTTTAACGTTATGAATTTAACTTCTTCCAAACTTAGATCAATTTAATTTTTCCCAAGCTTAGTTCAATATCACTTACTTCAATGCTCAAATTAAGATGTCATTTTGAACATGTTGGGACTAATATCAATATAATCAAACTAATTCATTTCTTCATTTAACAATAGTACAAAACAGATTGGACTTTAAAAGATTACACATAATAATAGTACGAATAATACAATAACAACACAAGTGACCCATATTACTAATTGCAGCCTCTTCTCAACAACCCAGCAACCTTCAATGACTTCTCCAAATCATTAATCTGCCTCATTTGTGTCATGATGATGACATCCTTTTCATCAACACCACCATTTGAAAATGTTGCAGCTCACATTATTGGAACCACCACTTTGTAAATCAATAAACCAAAAATTAAAACCAATTTATTATTAACACAAAAATAAAAACAGATTGTATCCAAAAATTTTTACCAATATTCTTTGGAGTTCTTGCCATCCTCAAAGCTGACATCTCTCTGCAGCTACAAATCGGAGTTAATTCATTTCTCGTTGAACCACCAACAATGCACGAAGTGATACAACACGGTTGCCTCCAACGATTACAACCAGAGGTAAAGGAAGAAGATTGGGACCGTAACATACCTATATAATGGGATTGTAGCAACACCAATTGGGAATGGAGGAACAAGATTGCCAAAACTCACCAACTGCCCAAACATTCCTTACCAAAACCCTAGCTCACTTATTTATCCCCAAATATCTAATTACCGCACATGTACAGTACACATAACACACCCTAATACAAACCGTGTCACATGTACAATGTTCCGTTAATGATTTAAACGGCGTTACAGAAAATGACCAAATAAAACACGAATTGCGAAAATGAGGACCATTTTAAACATTCGGTAAATATGACGACCATTTTAAACATTCTGTCAAAATGAGGACTATCCGTAACAAACACTACGAAAATGAAGACCAAAAAAGTATTTAAGCCATAATCATTTATGTAATTTTTTTATCTTTAAAAAACAAAAATGCTTTTAAATATTGTATAACCACGTTTATATTTTATTTGGTGTTTACTCATAAAAATTAAAAAATAATTAAATAATTATATTTAATGTTAAAAATTAAAATATAATTAAATTATTAATTTGAGACTTTATTGAATCTCTTTATTCTAACTTGATAACCTTTTACAATATTTTTGTTACCTAAAAAAATCATGTATTAAAAAAATAAACAATATTTCAATATCTGAAATTATTAATTATAAATACATAAATTTAGTAATATAAAAAAATTAATTACCTAAACTTGTATATAGATCTTAAAATTTTTAAATTGCTTATTTTATATCTTAAAAATTTTAAAAATAACTATGTCTTTTGTAAAATTTGTTATATACATTTATATTATTTTTAATTAATTGATTTAATTATTTTTCAAATTTTAATATAAAAATAATAAAATTAATACACATTGATTATTTTTTAACTCGTGTTCAAACAACGGTTAGCTTTCTCCTAGTTATAAACTTTGTTTTTTGTGGGAAAATTGATTGTATGATTAATGGTTAGGTGAGAATCAATTGATTTATATCTCTTTTATTAATCAGAGAGAAATCTTTTATGATCTAATTAATTTCCAAAAAAAATAAATTTGTATCAAATTCGAACTAGTAACTAATCCCAATATTGAAATATTAAAAAGAGTAAGATAAGCAAAAAATCTCAAATATCCTTGATCATGAGACATATAATTATCACTATAAATAAGAACGAGAATGCCAACCGTAGTAATTAATATTAACATAATAGAAGTAAGTGAATCGATCAAGTACCCAACTAAAAATAAACATTAAAAATAGTTCAAGAGAACAAAATAAGTCAAGAGTTTTATCAAAATAATTACTATGGTTCAAGAGAAATTAAGAGTCTCTACTCGGACACTACAATGGAAATGTGTTGAATCACAAATAGACAGTAAGCGTCATTATTATGGACGCTTTATTCTGTCCCCACTTATGAAAGGTCAAGCCGATACAATAGACATTACAATCCGAAGAATTTTACTCGGAGAAATAGAGGGAACATGTATGACACGTGTAAAATCAGTGAAAATACCACATGAATATTTTACCATAATAGATATTAAAGAATCAGTACATGAAATTTTTATGAATGGTTTAATCTATTTAATAGATGTACATTTATATATTTAATGTTTTTTCTTAATGCTTGAATTAAGATAATAAATGAGAATCAAGTTTATATGAGTTTAGTTTGGTATTGGATGAAAAAATATATTAAGGCATAACTAATTTATTAAGGTACTAGTGGTAATTGACCTAATTAAAGTTTAGTTTAGTATTGGATGAAAAAATATATTAAGGCATAACTAATTTTCAAATCACTTAAATGAAAATTTTGTTATCACACACGAGCACACACACTACTGTGAATGAATAAAATATTTTATTCTATTTTATAAAGTTTTGAAAAAAAAAAAAAACTGTGTATTTATAATTTATTTTATAGTGCTCGTTTATTTGAAAATTTATGTTTATTTACTTTTTTTACGTTCATGTATGAATATTACTGTTATATACAGAGAGAATAAAATGAGGGAGATTGGGTTGGACAAGAGAGGTTCATTATTTCATTATTATTGCAGATTTGTTTCGAATTTTATAATAATCTACTACAATTTTCGATTGTGAGTTTATATATATGTAAAGATACTTAAAGAGAAAGGAGAAAAAAAAAATTAACTTTAAAGTATATATAGATATGATAGAGTTTGTGAAAATTTGGATAACATGGTTATTGGGTGGAGAGTGTGAGATTCGAGTCTTTTGCAATTAAGTTTTATAAGAACATGATAGAAATCGAACATGATACAGTTGGAGTTTATTAGAACTCCTATATATAAATACTTAATCAGATTCCTTAGTAAGTGCACACATACCATACGAATCATTAATGTATTAAAGTATTAAGTCTGTTTAGTGAAATAAAAGTATAAATAAGTGACAGTACAAATTGTTAGTAGAATCAGTGCAGTTCAAATTTCAAGAATAATCCATATCAGAGAAGGGACACAGTTTGTAATCCATAGAGCAGAATTGTTGGTGCTGGAATCCCGTTACTTCCTTTTGAATACTTAATCACTACAACTTCATAGATATTCACATTGTTTTATATATTCTGTTGGGTTCATGACAGGTATCATATTCATATTCATATTCATATTCCTATAAGAATAATTCTCATTCTAGACCTCTAAATCCAAATTGGGATCATGAATTTGTTCAGATTTATTAATCAGATCATGCTACTTTGTATTGTGCATTAGCAGAATGTTCTTGATTAAAAAATTATAAAGTAAAGTGTTTTATGAAATCATGTAATATTTTTCATTTTATCGCATATAATATTATTTAACGATTTCCTAATATTAACAAATTTAACACTGGAGACTTCATCCGACAACAACTTTGAAGCCTTATCCTCATCAAATAAATGACGTAACATATATGCAGAATCTGTACTGTCATAATCTTATATAATTACATGATAAATTAAGTAATCTTCAATTCTGCAATAAATACTTCACTGATACAGTATTTTGTATTAAATTGGTTCTTAAATAACCAAATTAGAAGGGTTTTTGTAATGGTGATCAGAACGTTGTCTTTATTTGTTTTATAAAAAGTATAACGATACACAACTAAATTTTGATAATTTTATTTTATATCATGAATAACATATTTTAAGTGATATTAAAATGTAAAAAAAAAATCAAATTTAAAAAAATGCTGTCTCACGTTATTGTCAAAATTTAATTATTAAAGAATAATTTTTCTTATTGGAAATCTCAAACATGAATTAATAAAGAAAAAGGTACGATCAACCAACGGGCATGTTTAACAATTAAAAAGATAGCTAAATATTTGCCTCTAATATTCTTGAAACGATGCACGAATTTATTAAAGGATAAAATGAAATGCTTGTGACGTCTCGCAATTAGAATAGAAATTTTACTTCATTAATACCATTTTATACAAACTTTTATTATTGGAGCTTAATCGTAATTATTCCATTTGTACGTGTGGCATGATGTTTCACTGCGTGACCTCACTGGTACTTGGGCCTTTAGCATTCTTACAGGCTTTGGGCCCGTCCATCGTGTTTAACACTAATTAGTAATTAAGTGAGAGAGGTGATGCTTAACATATGTACTCCAAATTTATTATTAGGAAAATGATTTTTTGACGACTAAATTTTGACAATTTTTTCTTATAATCTTAGGTGTTATTTTTTAAGTGATTTTTTATTTATCTTTTTTTTCATTTTTAATATTTCAAAATCACTTGAAAAATAACATCTCACGTTATAGGATAAAGTTGTCAAAATTTAGTAGTTAAAATATTATTGTTCTTATTATTATTACATTCGTGTCAGAATCTGGAACCTTAACAGAGCAACGTATTTTTTTTCAAATGGAATACTGAAAAGTTGTAAACGTCACAAGATAAATTTGAAGCTGAGTATAGAAGGTGAATCAAAAAGCAAATAAGGTGACCCCTCCTTACACAATAAATTCCATGGATCGTCATGCCACTTATCACTCCAATTGCATGGTATAACATATTGATGACACTGACCTCGGAATCTTAGATCAGTGTGAATAATCTCGTACGGGAATGCTACACCATTTTCTCATTTTCATATTGTGTCTTCCACATCACTCTTTTCGTTTATTATTGACATGGAAACCTTATAGTTAACCCTTATTATCATTGCTATTCCTAGGAGCTGTAACAGGTAGCTGTCGTTGGTCTTCTGGAAAGTTATCCTTTGCAGGAGATGGTAACATTCTTCGCTGGCATTCTTTAGATTTTCCCCACACAACTAGATATAGCCCAAGAACCACAACTATTGCTCCAATAACACTGATATATATTGTAAGGAGTTAATATATTTTTGAAAAGAGAAAAATTAAGATGCATATATTTGTAGTACCTTCCAAGGTAGAGTTGCTCAGATAGAATGATGCAGGCCAAGGTGGTAATGATGATCATACGAAGAGGATTAAAAGCAGTCACAATAACTGGGCCCATGGATTTTATCACCATGCCTTGTATGTAATACTGAACTCCTGATGTAACTACTCCCTGTAAGAGTTGGCGTGGAAGAACCAACGTTGCAACGTAAGTTATAATCGAAGTATTTGACATCGATTCTAAGAATATGGTTACTCACCGCATAAGCTGGAGCAAAGAGTCGTGTATCCCAACCAATGGCCCATGCATGAGGGTGCTGGCGTTCTGCGATGGCTGCTACAACAGAGCTTTGAAGTGCACCTACGAAGCAAACCCAAGTCGCCAGGGACATCTCTGTCGGGTATTTTCTCAATGTTATTGTCTACATATATTTCACCCAACCATGCATCATTTTTCCATAGGATAACACACATGTAACTTTATTTTACGCTAATAAAATGAAACATGTTATGAACTTACTTGTAATATGTAAAACGCAGAAAAGCCTGCACAACCGATGAGGAGGAAACATGTCCCTAGGATCCAGTGGTTAGTGGTGGGGTTGTTCACATTCTGAGGTTGGGCAGCATGGGTTGTTGAAGATCTCATCACGCTAAGTACAGGGCCTTTGTAAAGGGCCATTAGCAAGGTACCTCCAAAAGTTACTATTGTTCCAATCAATTTGGCTTGACATGCCACTTCCTTCATCTTCATGTGCTCCAACCTATAAAATAAGCTACGTGTGTGATTCTCTGGTTTCCTTAGGTTTTCACAAACATAAAGAATGATGTTCTTCGTCATGCTGCTTTGTGAAACTTGTTTCATGAATCGGATCCCAAGAAAACAATATATATATATCGAGCATATTTTAAAGTCAACTCGGTTCCGAGGTCATTGATAGAAAATTAAAGAAAGAATTTAGTACACGTACAATCATAAATGTATATCGAATATTAACTATTTCTTTTGTTAATTTACTTGATTCACTGTGGGTTTCCCAGATTCCTTTATAAATAAGGTGGCTAAAACTTGTAGTGTTGTCTCTCTCACTATAATTCCATACCTTTAATATACTTCATTAATGTTTATCCCTTTTTTAATCATATCCTCCTCCTGACTACACAATAAGTATAAAAACAAAAACATTTTAATGCAATAAATAGTTTTAATTTTTCATTGATAGAATAATTTTTAAGTAATAAAAATATTATCAAATCTTTAGAAAACTTGCAAATCTTATTTTTTATTAAAAAAAATGTCATGATATTGAGGTATTTGTTTATAATAATTCATAAAAAATGATTTTTTAAAAATTTTTGTGAATTTATAAAATTCATGAAATATTTACAAAAAGAATTTCACAAAAATATGAAAAATTACAGTAATATCTTGTTATATTTTATATAGATAATTTCGTTTCACGATTAAATTTGTCATAGCAAGAATCTACTCCTTTTATAAATACGTATTGTTTGGCATCCATGAATATTTCTTAAAAAAAAGTAAAAAATAAAAAAAACTTTGAAAGATGTATATATGCAAAATAATTTGCTTTAAAATGTTTTTTTATCAGCAAATTTGCTTTAAAATGTAAATCTCGACATGTTCGATTAGGTTTTTACCTTATGTTTCATCAATAAATGCTTAACAAACACAACTATTTACTTAATCCAAAATATCCATTAAAATATTTAAATTTAATTCATAACAGGTTATAATCGGGAAAAGTTTTTCTTTGCTTCCTTGATCAAAAGACTGGAATTCATAGTCTCTCTCCAAAGTTTTTCTTTTTTATCTTTTAAAAAAAAAAGTTAATAAGAAAGGACATCACTTCATACCAAGGTTACGTCATATAAAGTTTAAAAAACTTTTAGAATTCCACTATAAATCTCAATTAACTTAGAATTGAAAATTATATTTCAGAAGACACTAATTAAAATAAAAGAAATACACAAGTAAACAAATTTAATGTTCTAACATTAATTATTTTCATAACTTAAAAAAAAAAATCGATCTCTTTTCTTTTCTTTTCTAAATCATATATATTCTCACGAATTCTTCGTACTAAAAATTTATCACCTATGCAACTTGAAACAAAACTTTTCTAGTGTCGTGTTTAGATTCTTTGGAGCCATTTTAAGAACAGAAGGGAAATAAAATTCTAAAAGGTAAAACTAATAAAAAATGATTCCTTTTGTTTTGAATCTTTCGTTTTAAAAGTTCTCTTGAATAAATGCATTATCTGTTTATTTTTCCTTCCATGTCTGTTTCTCCTCTTGAAGAGTTTGTGTAAAGCAATGAGGGGTGAACCTTTCGTGTTTATGGTGATTCTCTCTACCCACGTACCTTAGAATAACAGCCATGACGAAAGTAACAGAGGGTGCTGAGTTCATGACAGCAGAAAGAAAAGAAGCTGACGTAAATTTCATGCCCAAGAGAGCGAAACACTGATCCAGTATTATCCTGCAAGTAACACCATCTCTTCTCAATAACAAACTCAAACTTCAATTTCATTTTCATATATATTTGTAAGTGTAAAAGATAATGGTTACTCGAAGAAAGCCAGTGCCATAATCTCTGAAAATATACGAACAGTCATCTTGGGCCGAACTTTCCTGCAAAAAGATACTAATTTAGATGAGAAATTATGGAGAAAAAAACTGAGTTAAAAAGTATATTAAAGCATGAGTGTAGTAGGAAGATATATACCTTTCAAGAAGAAAGGCGAAGGGAGCGAGAGTTATGGAGGCTATGGCGTTACGGTAGACAATGAAGACGTAATGGCTCATTCCCTTCTTTATAGCATCCATGGCGAATATGAACATGCCAGCAGAACCAAATTGAACTGCCACTAACATCAGATACGGTCTTGAATTTCTCAACCACGTACCCATCTTTCTCTTCTTGATAACTCTCTCTTCAACACAATCTGTGTATCACAAAGTGAAGCTGCTTATGCTTGCTTTTTGTTTATCTGCGAAACCAATGCACTCCATCTTAATATTTATACCCAACACCTCAACTTAATTTACTAATGTCTCCATAATCCTAAAAGTTGCTATATATTCTCCATAAATATTCGTTTTGTTTTTTCTTTTAAGGAAATTTTCATTCAAAGGAAAATCTTAGTTAAGCACAGGGTAATATATATTTATTTATGATAAAAAATAGTTTTTTAATTATATTTGAAATGGAAGATGCTAAGAAAAATACAGTAAAACTTCCATTCAAGAACACATTTTACTGTCAAATATGGATGAAATAATAATTTTAAGTTTTAAAAAATCGAGATGTTGAAATGTGATCGAAAAAATAGCGTTAAGAATCCAGGTATCAATCTAAGTCTCACGTTGGATAGAAATATGAAAAAGTGAAGCATTAAAAATAAAGATCCATAAATTCATTATTTTAAAGTTTTTAGTTAAAAATGATGTCAATGACTTATTAGACTCAAATCTCATTAATATTGCCTCTCTCCGATGAAACTCTTTTTACATATCTAACAAATAGAAATAAGATAGAAGGTAGAAAATATGATAAATTATTATTTGATTAGAAAAACACTTTATATGATCCCCTGAGAGTAAAAGAAAAAAGCGAGATGAAAGAGTTATGCGGACTAATGATGTATGTTGGCGTATAAGGTCCGCGATTAGGTTCGAATTGGTAGAATTCCACGATCAAAATATCTCTGTCTTTCTTTTATTATAAGTAAATTACTTTTTCAAGAACAGAGTATATAACTCATATTCAAAACATTTAGGAGGCTAAATCAGAGGAATGAAGACAAAGCAAACTAAAGGTTAAATGCCTAATTAATAAGAATAGAACAAAGAATAGTTTTTCAAGAAGAGTATCTAACTCATTCAAAACATTTAGGAGGCTAAATTAGAGGAATGAAGACGAAGCAAACTAAAGGTTAAATGCCTAATTAATAAGAATAGAACAAAGAATATTTTCTTCTGGATTGGCCTCTACTATCTACAAGTTGTTGTTCATATTTTCTATCCCCATATTTCATGATGAACATTCCAACCTTTAACTAGACATTCATAATCTCAATTTAAGCATTCTTTTTATCAATAAATTTCTTAGTTTAAGCAGAGAGAAGCAAGTTCCTTTCATCGAAGAATTTGGATCTTGCAAAAGCATGAGCATATGATTTTCTTAGAAAAATATATTAAAAAGGTTTCAGGGAAATTTGATACAGAAAATTTTAAGTTTCTTAGCACTCTACTTATCTTACAAGTGAGAAAGGGAAAGAAAAAAATGTGGAAAATTCTATATTTATTTGCAATTGGTAGTTTCACGTATGTCATGTTTTTATCGGTAAAAAAAATATATTAATAGTAAAAGAGTTGGGGTTGCTCTAAACCTTTTACGGATACAAAAAGTTTGTTCAAAAAATGTCAAGATCTAGCATTACATATCAAACAATGTTAAAAAAAAAAATGTTATGTTGTGTACAAGTTATGATGTTACTCATCTTAAATGTTAGAAATCTATAAATTGGATATCCAAACATTGTCTTTGGACGAGGAATTTCAAAAATTATAAGAAATTGAAATATATAGTATTTAAATTATTTACAACTAAATTTTCTTCATTTTTTAAATAGTTTGTTTGGACAGAGTAATTGAAATATTTTATATTTCAATTTTCTTGTTTGGATAAAACAACTTAATTTTATATTAAAGCAAACTCAATTCTATCATTCGACCCGAGTTGACTTGTCTCGACCTTCAGACCATGTGGGCTTGGATCGACTTTTGACCCAGGTTCACTCGGCTCGACCTTTGGCCCAGACCGACTCGACTCGATCTTCGGCCTGACCCAACTAGACCTTCGACCCGACTCAGGCCAACCCAGGGTTGACCTTCGTTTGGTCCAGCCCGACTCGGCCCAGGTCAGGCCGGCTCGACCTTTGGTCTGGTCAACTTGGCTTGACCTTCGACCCCGAATCGACTCATTTCGACCTTTTGCTCAGCTTAACTCGATTCTTTGGATCTATAGACTTTTTTAGTCCTAACTAATGGACAATTCCACAACTTAAGAGAATTTCAATTTCCTTCTTTTTTTTAGTGAATTTCAAATTCTACTATTTTAGTTATCAAATTAAAATTCTTCAATTTCAATTTTCTTTTAATTTTCTCGTCCAAACATGTCATTCTCCTTAAAAGAATTTCAAATTATATCGAAACACAATACAAAAGTATTTAGGTTGTTTTCTTGATAATCTTATAAAAGAGTATTACAAAGCTATATAAATTGAATACTTACACATCTTAAAAGGTAGTCTATGCTTGGTAAGCAATAAACCTATGTTAAATGATTACACAAATACAAAAATATTTATGTGAATTTTAGGAAATCTTCTAGTTATAACAATCCAAACTAAAAAAGCATGTTGCTTTATCTTAATGAAATAGACCAGGTTCACACATTAAAAATAAAGTTTTAGTAATTGTTGATTTTTTTGTTTTGTTTTATGGATCATATAATAATATAAGAAATAATTGATCTGAGAAATAGTATCATAATATTGATCAACAACAATAAGATGTAAATTCAATTCATATAAAGGATCGATTCTACCTCTAACATAAGTTTGAATTTTTTTTGTACGGGATACTCAATTTTTTTTATTTAATATGTTAGACTTACATTTAAATTTTCTACACTTAAAATACAATATTATTACATATAATCTAAGCATAGCATATCATAACATGCCACCAGATAACATGTTGAGACTACACCACATCTTTTTTCTTAATTAAAAAATTAGCAAGTGAGTGTATTAATTAAATTCTATGAAAGGAACAGATCCTAGCTGAAATAGTTTCACATCTTAATTTGTTCTTAAATTTTACATAATTCTCACTTTGCAATTAATTTCCTTTTATTAATTGATTAGAATTATTTATGTATAATGCAATTATTATATTAAGTATTACCTGTTCTTTAAGTTTCTCATTGGTTAGTAGTTGGTTTATTCTTTTTAAAACTTACATATTTATCATTATTGGGTTAATCATAACGAAGTTTTAGGGTTCCGAACTGCAAATAGACCCACCCCAATTTCTTTCATTTATTTTATAAAAATAGTATAAAGAAGGAGAGAATCTTTTTCCTTAATTATTAATATAGTGTGGGACTTACTTAATGTTATAAGTTTGGTTGGCTCAAATAGAATATTCCGATGTACTAAGAATTTCATATAGTATTTAGTTTCCAATTCATTTTCTTCTCATTCTATTTTCGCTCCTAGTACAATCATCGTGGCCCAAACAAACGCAAAACAAAATTGGGCTCCGCTGCTTAGCCCAATTGTCACACTGTAAACATTTATTAATTGTAGTCACAAATATTGAACGTCTCCATGGGTTGAAAAAAAAATTCAATTCGTTATTGTCATTTACACCTATTTAATTAGCTAATTTAACCCCATTATTCCTTAAAAAAATCACCTGCTATCATATAAATTAATTTTTAATTTATTATTTTCACACATACAAAAGTTTTAACTTTTGTCAAAAAACAATAAAAAATATCACGGCTTGTCAATGTTGTTACTGTTATTATATATTTATTAATGTATTTTGATCCCAATCATTTTATATGCAGAAGTATATAAAATATTTTTTATTGCTATAAAATAAATGCAAATATAGATCATTAATTCACATTTTAGTGATTAATGAAAGGCGATTTTTTAAGTGGTTTTGGGACAATTGGAAGTGATTAAGTTACTGATTGTGACAAATTAGAGATCTTGTAGTGGGGAGCAAAAAAACCACCAAAAGAAAGTAAAAGAAGCATAGAAATGGACTGAACTATATTTTATTGCTTTGTTGACGAAAATAGCAAAGGAATTGAAATGGTGGACCAGGAAAGAAAATAGAGAATCAAAGTAAAATTATGAAATCACAAATCTCAAAGAAAGTAATATTATATCTCTGTTTGATTAAGAAGAAACAATACCGGTTTCTTTAAATAAAATTCTAGATTTTGTTAGGTGAGATTTATATATTTACTTATATATTTATATATTGAAAACTCATTTGGTATATGACTTTCAACATATTTCCTTCGAATCGAGACATATACATATTAAATTTGAGAATAGACATTAACGAATAGTCTAATAAGGATCCAATAATAAATAAAATAATAAGTTTAACAAATAACAAATTTTTTAATAACGAGTGACACAATAAATCCAAAAAATAATTAATTTCTTTATGATAGGCTTTGACCAATAACTATAATATATGATAAAGAGTGAACTTTAAGTTTAACTTAACCCAATAAAACTGGATTGTAAAGTGAGATGTACATTTGTTTATATACAATAATCTGATCTTAGTTAATGTAGGACTTACAACAAATTTAAAACAAAATAAAATTTTAATAAAAGAGGATATTCATTGATAATGAATTATTTTTTTTAAATTATTAATCAACAAAGTTAACAAATACTTCATAATAAATTTATAAAAAATAAAGAACCGATAGCTCTAAGTAAAAGTTATATTTAGCTGATTGCCCTTTTGAAATGTATTAACCACTTTGGAGATTTTTTATTTTTTCAGGAAAGGTATGACTTTAACGATTCTAAGACCGGACATTACTTTTACAAACTATATTAAATAAAATTTTACTAAATGTTTGAACAGTAAATACTTTTTTTTTTCATCAGCAAATTGTAAATACATAACTTATTATTTATATAATGTAGTAAATACATAACTTGTTATTTATATATATTGGATAACACTCTAAACTATTCTATTTAAATTTATGAATGTAATTCTCTTTTTACTTTATTAGAAGTTAGTGTCACACAATCAATTAATTAGTTCAGTCAAAAGGAAGACACTAATTAGTTTATGGATTGAATTCGTATGCATGTAATTTTTTACACAAAATTGATAGTTAAATATCTGTTTTTATTTCTTCTCGTACTATTTTTTTTTTCAATTCCAAAATGAGTTTTGATAGGAAAGAAAATTGAATGGAGTAATTAAGAGGGAATTTGAAATGGAGATACATAACAATTTTCATACATAACATGTTAGTATTTTGAAAGGCAAAAAGGTATCGTTTATAATATTATCTATCGTATAAAAACATTCTACAAAAGGACAAAATTAATCTAAAGATGTGAACTTCTTCTGTCACTTATTAACTAAGAAAAAAAATCCCACTTTATATGCCAACCTTTGGTGAAAAGGAAATTCAAAAGCAAAATCATTTAAAATAAAAAAAGTGATTTATTTATATTTGAAATATCTGGATTTTTTTCCCAGCTACTATTCTCGTTTTGTTTTGTGTGTGAATTATTGATTTCTGTTTCTCATATCAGTGGTCTTTTACAACTTTAATTATGAAAGTGAAATCGTGAAAAAGTTTAGTAGCATTACGGATAAAAAATAAAAATAATAATATATATATATATATATATATATATATATATATATATATATATATATGAATGAGTAATGAATATGAATATATTTTATATGTATATTTAATAAAGCGGGTATGGATAAGTGGTCAACAGCGGATCTTAGAAGGTCTTTAGGTGTGTCATGGTTCCCCAAAATTTTTTAAATTTTATAAAAAGAATTATTTAATTTTTTAAATTAAACTTTTTTATAAAATATAATATTTAATGCTAATAGATAATAAAATATAAAATTAAATATAATAAAAAAATAATAAAATTTATTGGAATATTTTTTTTCCATTTTAGGTTTTTTATATATTATATTCATTTATTACTCTTGCATATCTTTTTTTATTATTTCTTTTAGTAAAGAAATAAAAAGTTAGTCATAAGTTCATTCTTCTAACTTTCATTTCTCATCAATTCTCTTATTCAGATAAAAAATGTAACTCTCTATTGTCTTTTGATTGAAAAATATTAGTTTGATATTTAGTATTTTTTTTCTCTTTTATGAATCTTTTGTATATTTATTTCTTTATGAAGAAAGAAAAGACATGTACTATATATATGTTCTTTCATAACATTCTTTAGATGTGACTTGATTACCATATATTATTTTTTTAGTAATTATGTCTTTCAATTTTTTATTAGATTTTGATAAATTATTTTTAGTCTTAGTATTTTTTTAAAATTAGGTATATAGATGAAGAATAAAATAATAGATTATTTGTTTTAAGTGAGTAAAGGAAAGATACTCGTGAGGATGAAAACAATACAAATTTACTTTTTCATCTATTTTCATGGATGATACTAAGGTTCAAATTAGATAACCCTTCCTTAAGTTTCAAAAGGAATTACAGGTGAGAAGTTTCATATTAATTCTTTGGAACTTATTCCCAAATACCAAAATATTCAAGAGAAGAGATGAAATTAGAAAAATTTATCTAAAATGGGTTCCAAATCAAATAAAACTTCAAAACTACAATTTTTCTAAGGAAAAACATACAAGGAGATTTGAATACTAAATTATATATACTTTTATTATATTAATGACAATGATTAAATATATTAAATTTGAATATATTATTTTGACCCCTTCAAAACTTTTTATCAAGGTCCGTCACTGTCAGTGGCGGATCTTATGTGACATAGGGGAGTCATGGCTCCTCCAATTTTTTATTATTTAATTTTTTAAATGTATTTTAAAATTGTTTTTGTATATTATTAAATTATTTATATTAACTTTTTTATTTTCTTTTTTAAACTTTATGCATGGTTATTTTCAAAACAAAATTGCATCAAGGTGAAATTGAAAAAGTGAAGAAATATTTTGGATCAATCAATTTTTGTTTTGAATAAATTCAATTTCTACTTTTTTTATAAAACAATTTCTTTTTTATATGTGATAAATTTGTCTATTGTGTATCATTCAAATGTGATAAATTTATCGTTTTTTAAATAGATGAGTAGTAATAAATTTATATTAGAAAATTTTATAATAATGGGTAAAATAATTGATTATTTCCTTTTCAAGAGAAATACTTGTGATGAACATGAAAAAAATGCATCTACGTCAATTAAACCTTAATAATTTCATATGAATCCAGTAATTAAAGACAATGAAAAATAATTTTCTAAAGTTTTTATAGTTAGATAAAATGAATTTAAAAAAAAAAAATTGACACCTCTAAATTATAATTTAAATTAAATTTTTTTGAAAAGAACATAATTAAAATATTCAACACCATTTGTTCAAAAAACATATTATATATATATTGATTTGAAATTCTAAAATACAAATTGCTTGTAAATGTTAGGGTTACAAAGTGCTTTCAGTGGAAAGATACAACACCAATGAGATCTGAGTCCAACTACATAAGGCATTGACACCACTTTCAACCCAAAACCTTATAAGGCAATAAATTTATGGGTCTTTATCCTCATATAGTACTCTAGTTTTTCATTTATAGTCAATGTGGAACTTAGACTCACACCTGAATTCCTAACTATAAATATGTATTTACTTAAGTTTTTTTTTTTTGAATGGTATTATTCGTGTTCACTGAGAATTTGGTTTGAGGCTTGAAAACTTGTTTTCAATCCAAAATATTTAATTTAAGATTCAATGATAATACAAAATTTATTTGTAAATTATTTATATCCTTGAAACAAATTTTATATGTAATCTAATTCACTGTATTGCGTATTTATGTGAATATTAATTAATAACTAGTACACTTCTTCCAAATATATAGATTTATTAGAAAGTCTAAGATAATCTTGAAATTTTAAGGCTTGCAATCTTAGCTTGCTTTCAATAATGTAAAATGAGAATACCGAAAATGAAGGTGAATTAAAGTGGTGTCTGTTTAAGAAATAAATATAGTAAAGAAGTAAAAACTGCGGAGAATGTAAACTAATATAAACTGACGAGAAAATACAATTTGTCACACCACTTTATATAAACTCACGAGAAAATGCAATTTGTCACACCATTTTGAATATACAAATAACATATTTTATTTCTCTATCTTTTTGACAGTTAAACCAAAATAAAAATATAAAAAAATTTACAAAATGATTAAGATAACTCTTTAAAGTCGTTTACTTTTGCATTAGTTATGTCCACTAAGTCAATGCTTGCAAGGATTACTTCTATTCAATGTCGTTTTGATTCGTGTAAGTTTTCCTTTGATCTTGTTCTTCTAATGATTCTATTAATAAACCGAGTTTTCCTTTTTCTTTATCATCTCCTTACTATTCTTAATTGTCTTTCTTTAACTTGACAATTTCTCGATATTTTACATAGTAATCCACTTCTTGATATTCTATCGCTTGACTTCTTCAATTTCTTCATATCCTTCGATTTCTTTGGCTCAGCCATTTTTTTATATCGATATCCTCAACAAAATGCCCTAAGAAAATATAATTTCATGACTCTAATGAGAAATGGTTTCTTGATCCTACACACCTATGCATCGATTAACTAAATTTATTTATAAATAAAAATAGACTTGTGAAGAGGATAAAATGAGACATTTTTTGTATATTTAATTATATATAAACTAATTTGATGAATTTATGAAAAAAAGTTATTGTTTTCACGTACTTGATGGGAAAAATAAAATAAAGGGTATTGTGATTGGTCCATTAATACGTGTGGTGTGATGGTGCCCTCGCATGAGCTCAGAAGTACTTGAGCATCTAGTTTTTTTGGGAAGAATTTGGTACGTAAATGTGCTTCTCTCAAGAAGCCTGCTCTTTCATACCCACTTTTTATGCCAAAATAAACAAGTGGGATGAACGTGGATGGATGCTTAATGTATGAACTCGACATACACGATTAGACTTGTATCAGAATCTCCAACAACTCGAATACATCTTTCCCAATCGAATACTCTATAAAGTTCAATACGGAACCAATTTAGCCAGAAACTCCGTATATAATATGCGGTGACTCGCCCAAAACATATCAGATCACTGCAACAATTATACGCCTTATATCATAAATTCCACTCCCATGCCACCTACAGTGATTTGTACCCTACACCTACTTCATTTTTCTCAAATATGTTGAAAATATTACTTTACGTAAATGTAACGATTACACATATGTAAACATGAGACATATTTATTTCTTTTATCATGGCCATGAACTATAACTAGGTCTTGTTATTGCTATCATTCTTTGGAGCTGTGACAGGTAGCTGACGTTGATCTTGTGGAGAGATAACATTTGCATGGGACGGTGGCATTATCCTTTTCTGGCATTCTTTATATTTTCCCCACACAACAAGATACAGTCCAAGAACCACCACCACTGCTCCGATGATACTGACATCATTCAAGATCAGCACAAAAATAGTGAGGGAGATTAATTAATTAATTACATCAGGTTAATATAATTTTAGAAGATAAAAAAGAGTACACGTAAAATTGAATTATGCAGTACCTTCCAAGGTAGAGTTTCTCAGAGAGGACGATGCAGGCCAAGGTGGTAATGATGATCATTCGAAGAGGATTAAAAGCCGTCACAATAACTGGGCCCATCGATTTTATCACCACGCCTTGTATGTAATACTGAACTCCGGATGAAACTATTCCCTGTAATAGAATTAAGCCAAGAGATTAATGAAAAGAAAACTCATAAGAAGAGCTTGAATTCTATGTTTTTACCGCGTAAGCAGGAGCAAAGAATCGTGTATCCCAAGCAATGGACCAGGCATGAGGGTGGTGGCGTTCTGCGAAGAATGCCACGACAGAACTTTGAAGGGCTCCGACAAAGCAAACCCAAGTAGCCAGGGACATCTCTGCTGGGTATTTTCTCAATGTTATGACCTACATATATATATATGTATGCATCATTCATTCGGAAAATAAATAGATATATGTTTCATTTGGATGTATTGTGTGGTGCATGAACTTACTTGTAATATGTAAAAGGCAGAAAAGCCTGCACAACCAATAAGGAGGAAACATGTTCCTATGATCCAGTGGTCAGTGGTGGGGTTGTTGACGTTCTCCGGTTGGGTGGTCGAAGATCCCATAACACTAAGGGCCGGACCTTTGTACAGTGCCATTAGCAAAGTGCCTCCAAAACTTACTATTGTTCCAATAACTTTCGCTTTACATGTTGTCTCCTTCATCTTCATGTGTTCCAATCTATTCAGTAGTAATAAATTGAATGAATGATTTTCTCTGTGTTCCTTATTAGGGTGGTTTTAGGGAAAGAAAATTTACTAATAATTACCATGACTATGATGTTTGACAAATTTATTTTTAATAACGTTTACTTTTAAATATACACCAAACATTTTTCTTCGCTTTCTAAATCATATCAAACCTTTATTTTTTGGAAAAGAAAATTTAGTAATAATTACTAGGACTATAATCTTTTGACAAACTTATTTTTAATAAAATTTACTTTTTAACATATACCAAACATTTTTCTTCTCTTTCTAAATCATATCAAACATTTATTTTATTTATTAAAGTATTGTCACATGTTTGTCAAAAATTTATTAATATAACTTTTTCAAAACATAATTTTCTTAATTACTATAGTTCTCTTTATAGTTCACGTATGTTATTTCTTGCCTATATATAAAATATTATTTCTGACTTTAATAAACTTGTAATCTGCTCTATTTGTTGTTACATTTTATTCACGTGGATATAATAAGTTTAAATTTCAAAATGAACTTGATAAAGTTGTTATTAGGACTTTGGGTGTTTTTTTTAAAGTCTTCCCAGTTTTTTTTTTTTAATATTCTTTAAAAAATTATATCTTTTTTCTTATTTTATATACTAATAATAGTATTTTAATGAAAAACATTTTATACAACATAGCATTAAATTTGTAATAAATTGAATAAAGTGAAAAACAAAATTAGAAATCAGGGTATTTAAACAAAGAAAATTTGCATATTTATTTTCTTTGTTTATTATGTACCGGATAATATTCTTAATCTTTTGTGAAAATTTACAGGAAAATAGAAATGTTCTTTGTAGTTAAAATTATATGATTTACTTGTTGGTTTTGTAATTGATGAACTAGTTTTTTTTTTTCTGTGTAAAAGAATTAAAGCACCCCAAGTGCTTTATTATTAATATATTATTTATTTACCGATAAAAAATATATATAAAAATATATATATATATATATATATATATATATATATATATATATATATATATATATTACAGAATTACTTTGATCAAAGTCCATTTATTTTAATGAGGTGTTGATGACTAATTTCAGCCTTAAATTAAAGGAAAATGATAGTTCCATAAAATTTTGATCGACAAACTTTAACAGACATCCATTTCCCGTAAAATAAAATAAAATTTTATTACTTTATTTTTGTAATTTTCATAAAAGAATAAAAAATTATTCTATTTAAGAACTTGTCAAACAAAATATTTGTCAAAAAATTACTTTTTAAATTAAATGTCCCAATAAGAATTCACAACTAGGTCCAATCCAAGTGTATCTGTCCAAAGAATAACAATGGCATGGTAAGTAATCTCTTATGACTTTCTTTTTTGTAAAAATTGATATTAGTATACTAGATTTGCACCTCTAGGGCTTGAACCTACATTTCTCACTTTGGTGTTCATGAAACTGTTACCTTATTATATAAGCTTCTGTGATTAGGTTAACTACTTACTTTAGAATAACAGCCATGACGAAAGTAACAGAGGGTGCTGAGTTCATGACAGCAGAAAGAAAAGAAGCTGACGTAAATTTCATGCCCAAGAGAGCGAAACACTGATCCAGTATTATCCTGCAAGTAACACCATCTCTTCTCAATAACAAACTCAAACTTCAATTTCATTTTCATATATATTTGTAAGTGTAAAAGATAATGGTTACTCGAAGAAAGCCAGTGCCATAATCTCTGAAAATATACGAACAGTCATCTTCGGCCGAACTTTCCTGCATAAGATATGAAGATTGTTGGTATTAAGTTGATAAATTAAAAGATGCGATGCAGAGATATGATTGTTGGTATTAAGGGAAGATACCTTTCAAGAAGAAATGCAAAGGGAGAGAGAGTGAGAAAGGCAATGAGATTACGGTAGACGGTGAAGACGTAATGGCTCATGCCCTTTCTCATGGCATCCATGGCGAAAATGAACATGCCGGCGGAGCCAAATTGAACGGCCAATAACAGCAGATACGGCTTTGCATTACTCAACAACGTACGCATCTTATTCTCTCTTCTCTTTATCTGCAACAATCATATGCTAACCAATGCTCTCCGTCTCAATATTTATACCCAACAACACATCAATATATTTCATGATAATTATACCTAATCCCAAAAAGTTGCTTACTATATATTCCCCACTTTACACCTTCCCGACACTGATTAAGATTGAAAGGAGAAGCTTTCTCGTCATTTTCATTCTGTATTTTAAAAAACGTTTTTTTTTCTTTATATATTTTTTTCTCTTGTAATTTACTTATTTCATTTTTAATTATCTATAAATCTTGTTTTTATATATATTTTTTCATATTTTTTTATTTTATTTTTAGTATTTTTTTTTTTTGTTTATTGGAATATGAGACGGTGGAGTTAACACAATTCATAACACTCGGCATATTTTTATAAACTTAAGAAAAGACAACAGCGGATATGGATAATTTGATAATTATTTAACATACTTTCAATTTAAAAATTGAATAATTTGTTAGATAATTTAAAATAAAGGATTAAAACTTCATAAACAAATCAGTAGTAAATTTTTGAATGATTAAAAATTAAATTTTAAATGTTGTAATGAAATGAAAATCATAATTAACGCAAAAGAGAAATAAAGAAAAGAGTGTAAGATAAATAGATGCAAATGCATGGAAGAGGGGTTGTCCGTGAGTGCGCGTATAATATCCGCGATAAGGTTCGCCTCTATCCTAGCTACTTTTCATTGCTCAATTTATCTCTGTGTTTTTTTTATTTTTTTATCTTATGATAATTTTTCATTTCATAAATAAATTGTTCTCAATATATAATGAATATTATAATTAAATTTTATTATCAATATTTGTAAACAGATATAATTAGACTTTGAATATACATAAAGTAAAAGATACAAGTTTGAAAACTACAAAGATAAAATTGTAGAAACACGTTATCATTTGGATATTGTTTGTTAAATTTAAAAATCCTCTGTATTAAATTCATGTTATTAATCTTTCTCCCACGTATGTAAGTACTTGTTTACAAGTTCTTATTTTCCAATGAATATTAATTTGCCTCCAATATGGTTCATTGTTATTTTTCATATAAATCCTATTTAATTAAATAAATATAATTATAAAGTATCTTAATATAACATAGGTATATTTATGGAATTGACAACCTTAATCATATGTCAACTTTTAGATTTTTTCCTTTGTAACTTCCTTATTAATTGTAATTATGTATATCATAATGTCTTTCACTTTTCATCTTGTATTCAAATTTCATTAATCTCTAGACCACCCATTAAAAATTCTCAACTTTAAATTTAGTTAGATTTTTTATCTTAAAAAAAGTCTCTGTCAATTGAGTGAGTATGATTTGTTTGCACCGACTTTATATATAGTATGTTTTCCACTTGGGGAATGATATTTTAACCATCAAAGTGAAAAACTTTAAAAAATAATAAAAATTTAAAATTAAAATTGCAGTATGTAAGTGTAAAAAACAACTTTGTCAATTTTGTCAATTTTTTTTGTCAAATTATAATTTTTGTTTCCACTTTATTACTCTTTATTTTTTTAGTTATTTTTAAGATTGTAAAAAAAAAACCCAGATATCTTTATTTTTGGTAAAACTATTATTAACTTTTATGATATCCTTTATTTCAACTAATTTATGCTATTTTATCATTTTCTTTAATTTCATAGTGTGTAAAACGATAAAAAATAGACAAAAAAAAAATGTCACTGATAAAAGAGAAATTAATATTATCTTAAACTTTTAAAATAAAAAATAAAGCTAATTTAAAAAAAAAAATTGAATGTTATTAATATAAAACCCTTTTACCCGAATATTTATAGTTGACATGTTTTTATCAATAAATAGTGTGATAATGAATCAGTTTGTATAAAAAGTATAAATATTATATAATTTAATCTTTGAATTATATTATATTAGTAACAGGTAATAATTATTCATTATAAAATCATATGAATTATAAATTTATAAGACTTTATTTTAATAATATATATATATATATATATATATATATATATATATATATATATATATATATATATATATATACATATATATATATATATAATAATTCATAATAAATTGTTGTTATAATAAATAAAAAATTTAATTATATTTTGAGTCTCGTTAAATTTATAAATTTTCATTTGAATTCCTATTAAATTATGGTAATTTATTGAATTTTTTAAATATTAAATATTTTCAATTAATCCTTATTCTTTTTGGTTTATTGAATTCTCAAACTATTAAATATTTTTAATTGAGACTGGGCTCGTAAGATTTATTATTAACTATTAATGAGGAGTATCTCCCTCAATGATTGCTTGTATTTAATGCAAATTATTTTTAAAATAAATTAAAATTATAAAGTTAAAAAAATATAAAATTATGTAGTGATATTTAAACAGAAGTATAAGGTAAATGCCATGTCAAATCATTAATAATAAATCTAACGATCTAAGACTCAATTAAAAAGTTGAAAACTTATATTATGACTCTCATTTACTTTCATTTTGAGTTATTGATTCTTTCAAAGGAAAAAATAATAGTACATTAATCAATAACTCACACTAATATTATGGAGTAAAGGATGAAATTCAAAAAATAGAAGTCATAATATCATTGTCATAAACATAATGTCTCTTGTAATCTATAATCTATGGATACGATACATTATCAAATATCACACATTTTCGATATGTCGTCAATATATTTATTTTTAAAATAATAAGATACAATAACATGATATATACATATTAAAAAAACTATAATAATACTTAAAAATATAATAAAACTTTATGATCGATGTTGAATAAATTCAAATTAAAATCATGTATTAAATATTGTCAACATAAAAAATTATAAATTATTATCATCATAATATTAATGTCCTATACTTACATATTTTATTAATAAATATCGATAAAATATTTAAAAATATTAGATACAAATACATGTCAGACACGTATTCATGAAAATATCGTTGCATCATATGTTATAATCAAATAAATAAAAAATAATATACATTATTAAAAATAACACACCAACAACCGTTAAAGGTTTCAAATTCACTTTCTCGATAAGAAAAACGCTATCATTTAGCAACTAAAGCGCAAGCGCTAATTGTATGTAATGAATGATCTACTATATCTATAAGAAAACTAAGTACTATGAAAATCCATTAATACCCATTCTTTATGTTTTGCACCTGTAACATTTTATGGCTTTCTGGTCATTTTACTTTTTTCTATTCCTTAAATACCCTGTTGCTTATGTATAAAATGTTGTTTGTTGGGATGGCTTTTTCGTAAATTCATTACCTTTTACTGCTGTTTTACTATGCATAATCAGAATCTCGAATGACGAAATAGCTTTAATGATTGTTCTTCCATTTTGTTGTGTTGGTTTTAGTGTAATTTTCCTACTCCAAAATTATGAATTTACTGCATTAGCTTTCTATATTGACAAGGGATTTAATTACTATTATATTTTTAATATTTATTACATTATGTTTATTTTTTATATAATTTAATTTATAAAAAATTATTTCAATAATTAAAAAATATTTTAAAATCTATAAGTATTTTAATTAAAAAATAGTATTTTAGTTAAAAAAAATTCATTTTTATATTATTAATACTAATATAGTAATCAATATTAATATTATTATTTGAATTAATATTAACATTACTATTAATATTAATATTTTTGTTATTAGTAGTATTAATATTATTATTAACATTACTATTGTTATTATTAGTAATATTATTATTATTAATAATATTATTGTCATCCTAATTATTATTGTCTATTATCTATCTACTATACATACAAGAAAGAAAGTACACAAGAAAATTCTTGACTCATGTGACATTTATTGACATTTTAGTTTTGTGAAATTTTTGTTGTGTTGACATTTTAAAAAACCATGTAAACTCTTGTGTCTAACGATATGTTATTATGTGGTATAAATTTGTAATATTATTTATTACATGTTGTTATCAGATAATACTGCCTTATTATAATTTGTACACGCAAATTGTCATTAATTATTATTCAAATATTGTTATATCTAAACCGGTCGTTTCACAATTGAAAGTAATTCATAATATTTTCAATTTAATATTATTAGAAATATGACTTTTATTATTCCTACATTATATCTAACCTGAAATAACTGTTGAGGGAATCGATTCTTTTACGGAGAATAATTCCATCTCGTAAAGGAATCAATTCCTTTCCTCTAAGAGAGAATCAATTATTTGAAAATCAATACTTAAAAATCAATTCTCATAAACAAATTACATTGTGATGGAATTGATTCCTAACAATTTTTGTTCTAGTTAATTCTAATTTAGTTTTGTGCAAACAATTTTTATAAAACTCCTAAAAACCAACGTATATATCTCATTTTAATAAGAAATTAATAATATTGAGTTCAATGTTGGTTTGTGTTAGGAAGAATGACTTCGTTTGAAATTACCCACAGTATAGTATAGGTTAGGGTAAATAGATCTATTTATCCATTGGAAAACTAAACTTAATTTAGTATTTTCCTCACAGTTAAGTGACCGTAGGAAAAAAAAAGTCCTATTTTTGAAATGATTTATGAACTCATGAAATGGATTTCGCTGGATTAATGAATAATTGATTGAAGTTTTATTATGATGGGTCCATTTCTACGGTGCGTTGTGCTTGTGAACATAACTGGCTATGGTTATAGGGTTTGTTGTTGTGTTAAAAAAAATTGGTACTTTTCCAATTACCTTCGACCGTTCATATCGTGTTTATATGCTAAAGCAAACCAGTGGGACGATGGAACTGAAATACGCCATTAGATACTACAAGAATGCAAGTTAATAGTTTCCATAAATTTGTGTCTGTGAAAAAATGGACTCCATTAAAGTTTGTTCTACTGACTCTTTAATAATTCAAAATAAACCGACAAAACTTAGACGTGTGAATAACATTTTAATTTTTTAAAATAAATTACAAGTTTGCATATACTAAATCCACTTAAAAACGTTTTTCTTTCTTATTCTTATAAGAATGAAAAAATTTTAAAAAGTTGTTTAAAGTAGCATGTACTTCAACCTCTCTACATTAGTAAAATAAAGAAAAATTAATTATACAAATTATAGCCATCACAAAGCCACACCTAGTAAATGAAAAAAAATAAAAAGTATTAATTTACTTTCTCTTTACTGAGAGTTTTTCCCTCTCAAATTTTGTGGTTTTCCTTCTTAGAGTTCAAAATTTATATTTAAATATTAAATGAAAATTGTAAAGCTACCACAAACGTTTACTATAATAAAAAAGTAAGTAATATTCAAATTTAAAGTAATTTTATATATGAATTAAATATTTAATAAATGTTGCATTAAAGAACCGATTCATCTTCCAAGATTAAGTAACCTTTTTCTCTTCCATTACAAGTTTGGCTATTCCTCTTCTCCCGACACAACATACATCATTTCTCAAACTAAGGTCTCTCTATATTTCATTATTGAACAAATAGGAAAAGTTCTTCAACCATTGCATCACCGAAACAACCTCTTTCCTTCTTTGGTGACGAAATTTTTGTGTTGTTCTCGCACGGACTCCTGAAGCAGAGTGGGGAAGCGTTCAAGAGGATTTGGAGCGGTGGAGCCAGAAGAAAGTTGGTGAAGCGAAAGGAACTCGTGTTGACATTAGAGGATTTGAGCCTCACTCAAATTCGTGAAGGAGGAAGCTTCGACTGATGATGCTAGGGGTGGTGAGGTGGAAGGTGCGGGTTAAGAAGGTTGGTGTCACAGAGTAGAAGTTAGTAAACCTAGTACCAATTTTTGTATGGAAGTTCTGATTATTTATCCTGATTTTTTATTTTGCTTCCATGATTCTTTTTCACTTTGGGTTTGGGCAATATGTTGTATTAATTTGAGATCCTGAATCTTGAATGTATTGATATAATTTCAACTGAATGTAATATGTCTAAGTTCTTTGGATTTACCAAGGATAGGGCTACAAGTTTTGCATTTCTTATGTTACTTTCTCATCTGTTTTTGTAATTTTTATGATACTTTTCATTTGTTTCTATAATTTTTATGATACTTTTCATTTGTGATTTTTTTGTTACGTTTGATCTGTTTAATTTGGTTATTAATTTATTACCCATTTTGCTTTCAGTCTTTCTTAAAATACTAATTATGTTTTTTTTAAATATGGCACTGCAGTATCGGTTAGACCAACTTTATTTTGCTTTCAGTACGTCAGTTCAGCCATTTATACTTTTTTGTCAAAATAAATTAGAGTCCTTCTCTTGTGTGGGCCGGAGCGTCTCTACTTTGAGTCCTTTGTCACTGCCCACACAAATGATAGAAAGCTTCCTGATATAATGAGTGCATTATAAATGAACTCTTCACGGACGCAATTGCGTCCGTTTTCTTCTCTTGGGTGGGTTTAAGTTAGACATTATTTACATGTTTTCTAGTAGTGAGACTTGTATATATAAGCCTCAAAAGGAATACATAAAAGGTGAATATGAAAGTAAATTAACTCATGACTGAATGAGGGCGAGTTAAAAAAATAGACAAATTAGTGACAAAATTTTTCCATAACAAATTTCTGTCACTAAAATATTAAGAAATCATTCAAACAACTCGGTAACAAAATGTTTAGAAATGGTATATTTTTTATCACAAAATCCTTCAGAAATAATTATCATTGATTTTGTCGCAAACTCTATCGCAATTTGTGACATCATTATAAAATTTCACAAAAAAAATGCCTTTTCACTTGTGATAAAGTGACATTTACCATTTTTAAAAAGTAAATACTTTTTTTATGGTACAAGTAATCATCAATTTAATCCATTTAAGTTTTGTGAGTAATCCACAAATCCAATTTAATCCTATAAATCCTATAAGTTTTGATTCATTCTTTACATTTGCATTGCATTCAATTCAACTTATTCATATAGAAGTTGGTTTTAAGTTTTCAGTCCAATTCAACCTTTGTACTCTTCAAAACTTGTTATTAGCACCTTTCATGAATTATTGTCTTGTATTCCACAATGGTATTCATTTTTATTATTTCAAATTTTAATAATTCTTTTAACCAGTTGTTTACATGTACTTTTTTTTTGTTTTGGAATTTCAGGTAGCTTGGATTCATCAACTTTAACTTCAAAACTAGGGGTAGGCAAAAAAATCTAATTTTCTTGATCGGATCCACTTTTGCTCTGATCCAATCCATTTAAAATTCAATTTATTAAAAATCTAATTCAATTAAAATACATTTTAATGGATATAGATTTCAATCTAATCTACATTTTATATATTTTATGGATTGGATATCCATTCTCGAAATCAAGATTTTCAAATACGGACAATCCAAAAAATCCAATCCAAATTTTCAATTTAAATTTTTAGTTGGGTTACGCTAAAGGTTGATAGGGACTAGGCTAAATTCAAACTCAGATGGACCTTGCTCGATGACCTGTACGGAAAGGGCAAGCCTAATGACCCTGAAGGGCTAGGCAGACCCAACGATCAAAACGAGCTTGGCGGACCTAAAGACACAACGAACCGGACAAATCATTCGGGCCCGATGACCCGAAAAAGTCGAGCAAGCCTGATGACCTGAATGGCCTAGGCGTGCTTGAAAACTCGAATGGGCTAAGCTGGGCTAGCCTGAACACTCAGATGGATCGTGCTCGACGACTTGTACGAACTAGGCAGGTTTGACAACCCTTATTGGCCGAATGAATATGATGACCCGGATAGGCGGAGTCGGCCCGACGACTCGGACAGGCTGAGCCAGCCTGATGACCCAGACAAGCGGAGTTGGCCCGACGACTCAGACGGGCTGTGCTAGACAACCCTTATGGACCGGGCAGACCTGACGACCCGAATGGGCCAGGCAGGGCCGGAGACCCGGATGGGTTGGGTTGGGTTGGGTCGGCCTAACAACTCGAACGGATCGTGTCCGACGACTTGTATGGACTGGATAGGCCTGACAATCCTGATGAATTTAAAAAAATTCATACTAATTTTGTTGAAAAAATAATTTGGATCGAAAATCTGATCTAATTATTTGAATCTAAAATAATATGAATTGGATAATTAAAAATCCAATCCATGACCATCCCTATTCAAAACTTTCCGGACAAGTGAGCTTGTCTCACACATGCTGCATAAAATCGCAATTTTAGTTTTGTATGCGACACAAAGTTCACTATCCAACAAACAAGTTGATTTTGAACATACTAAATAACCAAATACGAATAATATGTATGAAATCAGCACCATTTTAATACTTCGTAAAAGTTTCAATCAACCACGAGTTGGACATAGATGCTGGATATATATGTAGTAGAAACAGGATATTAGACTTGTGTTAAAATCTCCAAGTTTTATTTTAAACGGTATTCATTTCTTTTATAGCCCCGAAATGTAATACTTAAAAGTGGTAAACCAAATTAGACCAAAATTGAGTAAAGAAGTAATACAACTAAAGAACAATGATGCAGCTAAAAGTGGCCACTAATTAATTATATATATTAGATGAATTTCATGTATGGCCATGACACCTGTCCCACCAATTTCATGGTATGAGTAAATTGCACGACATTGACATTAAACCAGTTGTACGGAAATGCTACACCAATGTCTCATTAGACAAAGTCTCGACCTACTTAAAAATTTTTCTGACTTTCTCATCTCATTATATTGTGCCTTCCACGTCACTTTTTCTTTTATATTATGGCCATGCACTACTTAAGCCTTATTGTCATCACTATCATTCCTTGGAGCTGAGACCGGTAGCTGTCGTTGATCTTCGGGAAAGTTATCCTCTGTAGGCGATGGTGGCGTCATACCTCTGCGTTCTTTAGCTTTTCCCCACACTACAAGGTAAAGCCCCAGCACAACAACTATTGCTCCAATTATACTGATATATCAAGAACACAAATAAGGAAAATTAAATTACTGTGGTTAGTAAAGAGAAGAAAAAAATGTGCACAACGAAGATGAGAATTGAAGCATTTGCTACTTAATTTGTTGTACCTTCCAAGGTAGAGTTGCTCAGATAGGATGATGCAGGCCAAGCCCGTAACAATGATCATACGCAGAGGATTGAAAGCAGTCACAATAACCGGGCCCATGGATTTTATCACCATGCCTTGTATGTAATACTGAACTCCTGATGTAACTATTCCCTGTAATAGAATATGTTAAAAACACTGATTAAGAAAAATATAAGGTTATAAAAAAGGAGCATGGGTGCAGTACAACTAGAACTAGGATGTTATGATGTTATGGTATATATCATTTTCAGACCAAACAGTTGTGTTAGGTACTTATTACTGTACGATGAATCCAATCCAAAAGCACTGACCGCGTAAGCAGGGGCAAAGAGTCGTGTGTCCCAACCGAGGGACCAAGCATGAGGGTGGTGCCGTTCTGCGAAGATTGCAACAACAGAGCTTTGAAGTGCTCCTACAAAGCAAACCCAAGTGGCCAACGACATCTCTGCTGGGTATTTTCTCAATGTTATGGCCTACAGATCACCAAACCAACAATCATTAATTTCTCCAAAGATATCCATTGATATTTCATCTATGGATATTATATGTCAAACTTAATTACTATAACAAGGTGCGTTAATTATGTTATATACCTGTAATATGTAAAATGCAGAAAAACCTGCACAACCAATGAGGAGGAACACTGTTCCTATGACCCAATGGTTTCCGGTGGGGTTGCTCACGTTCTCAGTTTGGCTAACATGGCTGGTCGAAGATTTCATGAAACTAAGGACGGGGCCTTTGTACAGTGCCATAAGCAAGGTTCCTCCAAATGTTACTACGGTTCCAATCACTTTGGCTTGACATGCTACTTCCTTAATTTTCATGCGCTCCATTCTGCTCATTTAAAAAAATAAAAATAAACTTTTATAATTATGATTCTCTGTCCAACCCATTAAACAAAAAAGAAGATTTGTGTTTTTGTCGTTATTACGTGTTTATACGTTTGCGCACTAGTGCTTTTGTTTTGAATGCTAGATTGAATCAAGAGGGAAAGGTGCATTAAGCATATCTATATTGTGGCTGAAACACTCCACCTAAAAATATATATTGTGGCTGAAACTTTCCGTGTTCTTCTCATGGTCATTATAATTTCTTGCCTTTTCAACATTTCATAAATATTAGTTTATATCTTTTATCCTTTGCACAAACGTGTTATGAAGCATAGAAAAATGTAACTGATAAGATCATCACTTAGTTAATCAATTAGAAACATAAAAGTTGCGTGTCTCACACTTGATTTTTGTAATACAATGTCTTGTAAGCTGTGGACATGAAAGTGGTAAGTTGAAATTAGAAGAGGACTCGTGGTGCGTTTTCTACTGCAAAAGTGGGTGCTAGAGGGCTTAGAAAATGACGTACAAGAATACTATTAATTTCTTTCTGGCGAAATTCATGCGAAGAGATTAAGATTCAAGGAAATGGAATTAATTATAACTATAGCTTACCATTAAAGTTTATGTTTTTGTTTTTTCTCTTTAAGAAAAATGGTACATAAAAAGTATTGGAAAAGGACATCACTCCATTACAAGGTTACGTCATATCAAGCTTCAAAGATGATAGAAAGTGGTACTTATAAATCAGAGAAGGGCATGTATGAAAATTATACTTTGCACAAAATGAATACTCATATTATTTATACTGATTTATTTTAATTAGATATTTTAAAAATAAATAAATTTAAAACCTTCATATTTAGTTTTATAAACCTTGGATTCTCGGAGTTTAAAAACAATAAATTTGTTTTCTTGATTAGCGTTGGTGGGACTTTACCTAACCTTTCTATAGAAGCATTTTGATCCATTACTAACCAATCCCCTGTGGACCATTATTTAGAGCCTTTTTTCTTTTATTTATTAGATAACCTTGTAGGTAAACACAATTGTTTCGATAATGTTGCATTATAGACCTGTATTTGGCATCTTCCCGAAAGAAAGACAGAGTTTAAAGATGAAGGAATGTGTATAATAAATTAAATGACGTGACAGGAAGAAAAATAAGGGGAAACAATAAATATTAACGGAATATTTAAAATAGATAAATATAAAGTTGCTAACTACATACGCATCTTATTTCTAGGGTATATGTGAGTGGAAGGTAGACAAAAATAGAAAAAAAAAGTTTAATAAATGTAATAAAAAAATTAAAAAACAATGTTCTAAAAGTGAAAATAACCTTGTATTATTATTATTATTACTATTAGATGGAATACTTACCCTAGAATGACTGCCATCACAAAAGTAATAGAGGGAGCGGAGTTCATGACAGCAGATAAGAAAGAAGCAGACGTGAATTTCATGCCCAATAGAGCGAAACACTGATCCAGTATTATTCTGCAAGTAGCATCGTATAATTTTACTTAACTAAACAATAACAACAAAGTGAAAGTTGAATAAGTGTAAGAGAATCATACTCGAAGAAAGCCAGTGCCATAATCTCTGAAAATACTCGGAAACTCATCTTGGGCCTTACTTTCCTGCAAAAACATTTGTTTCAGAAGAGTGTTATTCAGAAAACATTACATGCGGAACTGTCACAAAGAGTGTTTTCTTTTCAATATGCATGCATGGGAGGTAAGTGGAAGAAGATACCTTTCAAGAACAAAGGCGAAGGGAGCGAGAGTAACAGAGGCGATGGCATTACGGTAGACAATGAAGACGTAATGGCTCATACCCTTCTTTATAGCATCCATGGCGAATATGAACATGCCAGCAGAACCAAATTGAACAGCCAATAACAGGAGATAGGGCCTTGCATTTCTCAACCACGCACCCATCTTTTTCTTCTTAATAACCCTCTCTTTCTAGTTCTTGATCCCGAGTTACGAGTCTGGGATCAAGTGAAACTGCTTCTGCTTGATTTTGTTTATCTGCAACTCACTGCGAAACAAATGCAAGCCATCGTAATATTTATACTCAACCGCTGAATATATTTAATAATATTTATAATCCAAAAAGCAGCTTTATAATTCCACTTTACACGTTCCCCGGCTGCAGTAACATAATTAGTAGACGGGGGCGTGCATGATGTGATTAGTGTGTAAATATATATATATGTTTTATAATTGCATGATTTTTATTTATTTATTTAATATGTTTATTTTTTAATTTGAGTTAATAATATTCATTATAAATGGTGAACCATATTTTTATGTACAGTTTTGTGTATGCATTTTTCAGTGACAAAACTAAAAGTTTCCTTTTTTTTTTTCCTTTTTTTTTTATCTTTACACTGCATACTTTACATGTGAAAGCGAATTTGCGTCGTGTGCAAAACGTAATTTGTTGGGAAGAAAAGAAGAGTAATGTCATTCTTGTAATGATTTTCCGTAATAACTTTCATGCACTTATCTTTTGTTTTTATCTCTTTTAATCGAATGAACCATTTTGTTTCATATTTTCTCTTTTCTCCCCATATTCTCAAACTTTGTGTACACACATATGGTGCTCCTTGAAAAGTAATTCACAAACAAGTTTGTTTTATTCTATTAACTTTTAACACGTAGTACATGTTTGGTTTAGTTTTTTTAGGGAAAAAAAAATTGTTTAGAGAATTTTTTTATTTTCCACTTAAGATAAGTTTATTTTAACATTGAGTGTTATCAAAATTGCGATTCAAAACCACTTCTTATCTAGTGAGACACTTAAGAAGTTCATGATATTTAATAAAATTTTAACTAACGATAAAGAATACATTAAGAGGTGTGTTCAAGAGTATGTTATACGAAGTTTCCTCAAACAACAAAATCTTAAATGGATATCAGAATTCGAGTATCACATTGTCAACTTTCATCCAAACATAAATGGATTAATTAAAGTGAATCAGAGTCGTAGTTGTGAAAACAATATATGATATCTGCACTATAACAACACTTTCTCTCACATGCATTATGATGATTTGTAGGTGGACGGCAAAATTACTCAAAAATCACAATACTTTAAAGACATGGTTTATGGAAAATTTTCCTGAACTGTTTTCATCATTAAGATCACTCGTGTCACGCATTTTTGTGGAAGAGAAAGTGACGTTTGATTGTGGCATACGGTTAAGTACACTTGGGCCAAGTACAGCCTAAGAAAAAAAACTGATGTTAAGTACAGGATCGAGATTTTCTGATAAAGTTAATCGCGCGGTGGAGCTATAATCTTTGAAGAATTGAAGAATGGTGTGAGGTTGGTACTAGAATGGCAGAAGCAGAGTGAAGAAGATTAGAGAAAGGGTGATTAATTAATTGAGTAATTAGTTGGTGTTTGGTATGAAAGTAAAATAAGGGGCAAAAAGAAAAGGAGGAAAATTGAGGAGGTAATAGTGCAGTGCAACATTGGGAAGAGACCAAATACGAGTCGTAAGCAGTGTCACAGCGGAGAGTGCACAAACATAGTTTGTGGAAAAATTGACAGTTGCCACTTGACTAAGTGGAAAACTGTGTGGCCACTTCGTAGAATTAGGTTGCGCACCGTGTCACCATGCATACACATACGTACGGTGAACCACCCGTAGAACCCAAGTTTGAATTTCCAACAAACACTATAAACCTAATCATTCTAACCATTCTCCCAGTTTAAATCAAATAAATAAAATATATATATTTTTTTTTGGATGATGTAATCACCTAGATTGCTCCGATGAATGATGCTGTTTATGTACCATGTTTTTAAACCTTTTATTTCTCGCATCATGATTATTAATACGTTACATTTTGTTTTTTTTTTTTATTTTTTAAAAAAGTTATGAGTTGCTGGTGTTCTTTTTGTTTGTTTTGTCATTAGAGAATCCAAATTCATAAAATATTCTTTGTTTTTTGCGTGCTCTTTTTGTATTCTTCTTGCAACCGTTATATTATATGATATCCGTGACAGGTGTGATTTTCAAGTGATAACTCTTTCTTCAACATTGTAATAGAGTACGTAACGTAAGAAGGACAATTTCCAAACAATTTGACATATCAGTCTTTTAAGATTGTGCTCTTGTAGGTTTTAAACGACTCAACTCTGCAGCTAAAAGAAGATTATGTCGAATAATGTGACACTGATTCAAACATAACAATCTAGTTTCAAAAGCCTACGAATAAAAACACAAAAATAGACCGCGTAAGATTCACCATCGACATGAAGCACAAACCATTTATTACATTAGTTTAATCTGTATATTATTAAGATTATATTGGTGTTTGGAATTTAAGTTGATAGGGAGTGAAATTGACAGTGAATTTTCCTTTGATCCCCGGTAAAACATTGTACATTACCGCACTTTAATGAGAGTGGTGTATATAATTTCCTACAGAGATATATATTCGTCTTTTTTGTAGACATGCACCACTATGTATAAAAAATAATCAAAGAGCTAATTAAGTCGCGCAATAGCGAAGGGTTGATCCATTAATATATAGTTAGCACTTTGTAGTAGTTGTTAAGTTTGATGAGATTTTTTGTCAAGTTGGATTTCTTTGGTGCGTTTTCCTCTTTCCCTCGATTCAATTTGATGCCTTTTTTTCACCTATCTCATCACATTTCACCGCACAAACTCCACCTTTTGATTTCATTTTCACTGCTGATTAGGCTTTTTGCTTAATTCAGCATTCGAACTACTGCCAAGGCTAGCCGCCATAGAATAATCCGCATATAGGACAGATCTGTGTCATGCAAGAAGTTAAGGAAATAAATTATAAGATAATGCAATATATTTTATGATTTTAGTTAATATCTATTCATTCCTTTTTCTTAATTGATTTTAAAAATGGAAAGTGTAAAATTGAAAGAGGTAGAATAAGGATCCAAAGAATAAACTCTGGTTTTATTTTGCAGGTAAGAACCTCATATGTCAGCCTATCTTTGTGGCCGATGTAGTATTACTCTATAACGTCTTTAACGACTAAGTTCTGAAAGAAATGATATGGGCAAATATTCACCTATTAATCCTTCCTGATTAATGCATGATGAAATTTGGTGTAATTTTGAAGATGTAAATATTAACTTGAAACACAAATATTCTTTTTATAAATATATGGAACAAGAGAATCACATATTACCGATATAATACAACATGTCGATAATAGCAAAAGACGATTGATAATTTGATTTTACCCATAGATTATTGATGGTAAAATATTTGTTGTTAAAGTGATTGATCATTAATAAATTTTACTAAGGGTCACAAATCTATCAATATGTATTCATCGATAATTATTCACAATTTTGACAATCATTAAAAGTTGTCAATAAAAATTGCGACTATTTATCTTCTTCCTTTCTTACTCTTTTCTTTTTCTTCTTTGTTTTTCTTCCACTCTACTCCTCTTCATGCATTCATCGTCGTCGTCCATCACCACTATGTCAACCGGTCTCACCATTGAGGCTCAATTATCAATAGTCGAAGTCTTCTGACAAAATTCACTAAGAAACCAATCATCAGATACATTATCAACAGAAATATCTACCGTAAAACAAATTCTACTTTATCAGTAAATTTATTATTTGACATAAGTTTCTTTTAATAATTTAAATTCTAAAATGTGTTAGTAAAATTCGTCAATAATTTTATATTTATCAATAAATTTATTTTTGTCAATAAAAAAATTGTAATGTATATAATTTGTTTATAAACAATTACTTAACTATGTCTCTATAAAAACTAATGGAAATTACAACTATTTTGGAGTATCATATAATTAATCTCCCACATTCCCCTCCTCGGTAAAAAGAAATAGTAGTACTATATTTAGAATATGTGCTGTAATGTATACGTGTAGAGCATTACACATGTTGCATAAACTTTTGGTTCTCAAGAATATGTTTGTATGGGGGGTTTGAAAACGATTTAGATTTGACACTGTGCTATAAAATATGTTTAAATCGTTAATTAATTATAACTTATTCTGGATATTATTTTAAAAAAATCAACATGATCATCTATATCTCTTTTGATTACGTTGAACCAATAATTGATTAATTTAATGAAGACTTTCTTCATTGTGAAATGAAGTTTTATCGTGATCAAAGAGATAAAGAATATTTTGGTAGGAATGGGAAATACATGGAGTTTTTCTTTATTTATATAAATGTATATTATTTTAATAGTACTCTGTATATAATATAATATTTTTATTTATTCATATAAAATATATATAACATCTGTAATTAAATGACAATATACAATATTTGTATTATATATTATTAATAAATTTAAATTAAATTGGAAAAGGTTAAGGAAATGTTAATCTTTTTTAATTGGATTAGTGTTTTTTCTAAATTAAAACGAAAGAAATAAAATGTTGTCATGCACAAAAAGTTAAAATTACTCATTATTTATGCCTCAAATGCTTTTAAAATTTAAAGAATTTCCTACGATTCAATTCCATCTCAAGTCCAAACATATTTCAAAGAATTTCCTTTTTTAAGAATTAGTTTGTACAATGTAAAACTAATATTTTGAAGGATATATAGTTAAAATTAAAATTCAAGACCTTATAACATTATGGTTTTTGTTACACATGAATTCTAAATTTGAAATCCAAAATATAAACAGAAATGGCCTTTTTAATGATATCTACGTCTTAACTAGGTGATTATTAGTTTTTTAGATTCTAGATATGGAGATCTATTAGTTTCTGAAAAAGAAAAAAATCAAATAGTATGAGCCATTATTTATGTGCGTGAAGAATTGACTTCACGTAATACCTTTTATATATATACAAATGGAAATTATTATTTAATTAAGTACATATATTAATTTGAAAAAGTGATTATGACAGAAGCGCACTTACTTGTTTCTGCGCAGGGTGGTTGAAGTGCGTGTTCTTATGTTTTTTTTTTTTTCTTCAATTTTTATAATTTGAATAGTACTTAACATCCTTGTGCTTAATTTGTGTCTCCGCCCTCCCCACCGGGAAGCGGCTATCTGAATCAATCTATCATCTTTTCTTATCATGTACCAATACTAGTTACGTATCCATAATATACTTTAATTTATCTGTTGTTAATGTTGCGTATCCATATTCGATATGTTGTGTCTAGTATTTATATCTCATATTTTATGATATTTTGTTCATATTTATTAATAAAATATTTAATTTATTAAGTAGTAATATGTGTATGATAGTAATATATGTGATTTTAATTTGCACTTACACAACAACAATCATATTTAAAAAAAGTATATATTTATATATATATATATATATAATTGTATTAATAAATTTTAGATCATAATTTATTTAATATCATAATTATTTATCAATTTTTGTAAAATTTAATACTTATTTATTATTCAACCCGTGTCGGCACAACTGAGCATTTCTTATATATTATTTTTTATATCTAATTTCAATTTCATGTGTTGTTTATACTGATATAAATCTGTCGGAAAGTCCCACCAATTTTCCCAACTTTGTTTCTCATTCGAAATTTAAATGGAATTTTACTCTCATAGCCCAACAATGACTATTCATTTGGATGGATTTTCAGCGAAAATTGTAAATATTTATTCAATTCCTCTTATATTCATTTTTATCGCACATTATATTTGTTGTTTTTACTCTCTATTCTTTTTATTCTCTGTTTTACCCACCTTAATTCATCCATCCCATTCATACTATAAGATAAGGACCATGATATTTTGATACTAATTTTTTATTTTTTACATTCATTTATATTACTTTTCATTTTTTTCTTTTATCGTTTTTTATGACATTTTATTTTTCACTGAATTGTGAAATGGTTGTTTTTTTTGCCAAACATTTTTTTATAAGATAATCAGCACTCAGTTATTCGACTGTTACTCCTACAATGTTCAAAAATATTACTATTTTTATTTCTTTTAAAACAAGACGATACATATCCACATTTCTTCAAATTTAATGAAATTGTATTCGTCACTTTTACTTTGCACCTTATTCATTTATCTAATTGCATAAGAAAGAGGTATATACTAACCTCATTTTTTTTTTTGCACCACAATTGTTTTTGCTGTACAAGTATGCGGAATTCTAAGTCAACAAAAATGGTACTATAACCTGATCAACAACAAAAAAAAATAAATAAAAAGGATGAGACACAAACCAAATCCTGGTTATACATTTGAAAGTGGAAGAAAAAATTGCAAGCAGTTCAAAAATAGTTTCTCATTTCATTACAGATAAATAAAGAGAGAATGGATTGGAGTGGTGTCTGACATGGAGGAGTGAACTATTTGATTGAAAAACTACATTACTATAAAAATTTACATTATGAAATATTTGAAGAGGCGTGGAAGAATAATATTTCCCCAAAGTTAAAAAAAATAAAATATGACCAAGAAGATACAATTAATAAAAAGAAATACAGATCCAGTTGACTAACCAGGATGTGGATTGATCTTATTTTCTTCGCATGCTCATACTCTTAGTTTTGAAAATATGTTAGTTGGGTTGACCCAACACAATGCTACTAGGTTTTGTTTTGTAACATAGATTTGGTGTGGGAAAACATGTATAAAAAAGTATAATGAAAACATTGTAGTATGTTCGTTTGTTGGAATATAGAGGGAGAAAAACTAGTGTGTTTAAAGGAAAACTAGTTTTTATAGAGAAAGTCTAGTGGAACATATATCTTTGTTGGTTATGATTTTGGAAAAATTAGCCTTTTATCCATTGGGTGAATCCTTTGAGATTCAAAAACTTTAAACCCATATATTTTTCACCTATTATCAATTTTGTGCACTTGCAAAACAATTCTTAAAGATGCCATAAAAACTTGATATGCATTTTTTTTTTTACATATACGATGCTACATAGATTCGATTATTTCTTTTTATAGATATGGGATATACTTTATTATTTACTATTGTAGTATGATTGATTCATACAAAGAGGTAATAAAATAATATAATTTTCAGGAGTTAGAAGATAGGTTTTTCATGAACAAATTTTATTTATCACTTTAAACTTCATATATATGCATTGAATGTAAACATGGGTTATAAAAGAAGAAAGAAAAAGAAAAGAAAAACAGTATATAGTTAAAGGCGAAAATTGCAGTTTGTGATTTTAATGAAGCATTATTTGTGTTCTTGGCTTGCACGTAATACAGAATTTCCACTTGTTAATTTCTTAGCTGGCTGGTTGTGGTAGTTGCTTCCCATTCAGCATGCAACATCAACAGCAACACACCTACGTCAGCAGTCAAAAGCTTGGAACATGCAATGAGGGCAACTTGGTCGTGCTTCTCAGCCACATATTATTGCTCTTTTAGACATAATGAAGAAACATCAAAGAACAAAAGCTGATTTTGGACTGTTCATACTTCCTTCCATTCATCACTGTGAATTAATACGTCACCATCATTTTCTTAATGCTTTCTAATTCACTAGACATTAGTTCACGCCGAAGGAAAATGGTTATTCACTGTTTGATGCCCTTGTCTTCTTTCTTTCGTTCTTCTGTGTCTTAATTATTTAAGCAAGATTATTATTCGATCAAACTTTTATTATTTGGTGAAAAACTATAATTATTAGTTAGACCTCGATTTTTTCTGTATAAAAATATAATAGTTCAATCATTATAATTTGATTATATCTCGGTTTATTTGATTTTTATCACTGGACAATCGATGCGATCCAAAATATTATAAGATCAATAGCTAATAGAAGCAATTATTTGGTCAATATACCTTGTGGTGACTGGTTAGCCAACATATGGCTTGGATCCGTGGTTGATAGTTTATTCTCTCAGTGATTGGACTTAACTCGTTGTAACTAGTTATGGAAGTTTGAAACATAGACTTGTTTCGGGTTCTACTAGGTGGGAACATTTGTCTAAGATTTTGACGGTACCTCTTTAGAGTGCTAGCTCTGTGTCGGAAGCTTGAATCATAGGTGTGACACCAAAAAGAGAAGTTTCAGATTCTCTCCCATGTTTTTTTATTCATCACATTTTGTTATGTTGAAGCTTATAAAACTCACAACATACGATTTTATAAAACTGATACTACAGCTAAAACATATACGTTCTTCTTAAATATACAGCAAATCACCGTTTTAAAGAAAAAGTTATTGAAAATACAACTCTTACCACAATAACCATAAATATAATTTAATTGATAATATTGACGTGCATTTCTAGAAATTAAAATGAGAATAAATTACTATGTTAGAAAAAGTCAATAAAATAATATAAATTTTCTAAAACTTATTTTAAATATTTTAGTCTTTCAGACTTACGGAAACTACACATTAATTTCATTGTGTAACCTCACGTCTATATTTAAGGAATGAAAATGAAAAATAATTTGAATATGATATTAATAAAAAAATTCACATATAATTTGACCTTTCCTATGCAAAATCTGTCACAGCTATATTATAATTTAGTCTTAAATATGTTAGTGATGTTAGAAGTGAAATAATAATGATTGAATATGCAGTGAAAAATGAACACGCAGAGCAGTGAGTCCCAATGAGAATGGAAATTAGTATTTTGAGTAATGAGAGTACAGATTCCGGTGTCCTCTCCACCCCTACCACGCACTTCATCCATGTCAGGAAACACTCATTTCTATTATTAATTAATCTTTCCTTTTAATTATTATATTATAATCAAAAGTTATAATAATTACGTCTTAAAAAAATAGTGCATACCAAAACATGTGACAAAAGTATTATATAGATATATTAAATTAAAATGAAAAAATATAATTAAACGATTCTATTCTGACAATTTTGTCAATATTACTTTTAACACTTTTATAGCAATTTTTATCTTTAGAAAGTCAGCAAAAATATAACCAATATCAGATCATCTATATTCCTATTGTTTTATAATAATATGTATCTATTTGACTTCAGAACAAATAGTAAAATTTCTTTAAAATTGAGGAGAAACATATTCCAGACAGAGATTAGAACATATAATTCGTTCAATCACTTCTAATTTTTTTAGATTGTATATAGTGTTTGTCATTATGTTGTTGTCTGTTGATTGAACCTACCCTCTATTTTGTTGTGTAAATACATTTTCACCTTTTAGAGTCTTTTATGGTGTTTAAGTTTGTTTTTTACAGGTCAAACGCTTGGAACCTCTTTGTTTCCATCACCGGAAACAAAAGAAATGGATATTTGCAAATGAAAAATACAAAATTCAAGACATTTTTTAAAATCTTCCATGCTGTGGAACTAAGAAAGTTGCAAAATCAACAATAATCAATTATGATAAGTTAAATGTCAGTTGCAATTCATTAAATAGAATAATTCTAATAAATAAAACATTATACAATTAAAATATAAAGTAGAGTAACAATAGAAAATATATGAGAATCAATCTTTCGACCTTTTACAATATTTATCCAAAATATACTAGAATAAGAGTACCATAAGGAACAAGAGTACCATAGACATAGAACAATACCATAAATATGTTTTAAAACATAAAATATATTGGTGAAAGGTTGCTCGACAGAGCAAGGTATTACAAATAAAATTGTGCTTCAAAAGGAGCTCAACAACAACTTCTCAATCATCATGATAATCACCAAGGGTCCCCACATCTGGTCACACCAATATTAGTGATAATTGCAAAATAAGAAAAATCCAAAAGAAGACATACCACAAACAAAAATAAGATAAGCTAGAGAAAACATTTTTTTAATAGATAAATAAGCATATTTTGAGCAAGGAAGTTATTGAGCACAAACAATATGTTATAACAAACCATGAGAGATCCTCTAACTCAATTATATGGATATGTATAGTGAAATTAGATTCATTAGTTGCTTGCACTTGTGGTGGCCTCTACTACTCTGTAGAGTCATTGCTAATGGGTTTCACCCTACCACACACAAAGTTAGTCCATGATTATCTAAGGTCATTATCCTGTCAAAGACTAGGACCTCCTCCTACTCTCATCACATGAACCAGTCTAGTCTAAGTGAGTTTGACTAATTCATTAGAGTGTTAGGATACAACCTTACTTGAACCCTTAAGTCATTACACACTACTTTATCATAAAAACGGATTTCTCCATGAAATTACCACACATAATCCACATGTTATCTCAAAACATTATCATCTCATGCCAACCATATGAAATACAGTCCCAAATGCCTCATCTTACATGCACAACATCATTCATCATACCCTTAAGAAATCAAACAGCCAATCAGAGAAGAGAGCAAGTAATGAAGCACGTTCGTGCACCAATCTCGTTCAAGCTAAAACTTTCGCTTAAGCGACAAAAGTTTTCTAGCTTAAGCTAGGCATTCTCGCCTAGGCGAGAACTCGAATAGTGGACATTGTGAGGCTTTGCAAGTTCTCGCTTAAGCAATCAAAACCGGAGCTTCTCGCCTGAGCAACAACTCGAGCAAAAACCTAGGTGAGTTTTATGCTATTCTCGCTTAGGCCAGTGGCAGATCTTGATCAAGAGTGCTGGAAGGGCCAAAGTAATATGGTTATTTGATTTTGATTGAATTATTAGTATAATGTTTAAAAAAAATAACTTATGTAACTGAACAATTGAATCATTAGTATAATGTTTCAAAATATGTGAAGAAGTAGAATCTATGTTGTTTTCCATCTTCACTTCTTGTATCACTTTTAAAAAAACATTTATTATTTTATTCTTCATCAATATACTTTTTTTAAATATATTAAAAAATAATTTGTTATAATCTAATAAAAAATTGAGAGACATAATTATTAAAAGAGAAATATAT
>Ga0214544_1001859_pt1:0-20000 | contig 44422 bp, 25 predicted proteins | sample CNSS3metaG_FD_160074 | JGI IMG/M metagenome (GOLD analysis project Ga0214544, IMG submission 160074) | Root nodule microbial communities from cowpea collected in UCLA plant growth center, Los Angeles, California, USA - CNSS3 | ecosystem: Host-associated > Plants > Roots > Nodule | place...
CCGCCTGCTCCATGTCAGTTGGCTTCTGCCCTGTTAAGGGTAGATACAACTTCTTCTGATACAGGTAGTCCTCTATCTGCATCTTCCAGAACCCGAAGTCACTGCCATCAAACTTCTCAATCCTCACATTCCCTTCTTCCAATGCCATTGCTCTTGCTGCTTTGACGAAAGCTCCTCCTGCTTTTGACTAAAGCTCCTGCTGCCTTTGACCAAAGCTCCTGCTGCGGCTTTTGACCAAAGCTCCTGCTGTCTTTGACCAAAGCTCCTGCTGCCTTTGACCAAAGCTCCTGCTGCGGCTTTTGACCAAAGCTCCCACTACTTCTCTAAACTGAGATCCCCAAGAAGAAAAAATAGAAACCAAATCTTTTCTGATATGTAAGATCAGACAATGCTGCAACCATAGAGCATACTAAGAAAAATGGCTCTTGATACCAATTGTTAGGAACAAGACAATAAAGGAAAGAATAAAGGAGAGAAAAATAGACACAAAGAATTTAACGTGGTTCGGCGTACAATGTGTATGCCTACGTCCACGACTACACTAGGAAGTATTTGTATTTTTGGTGTATCTTAAAGCTTTACATAGAGTCTCTTATATAGTAAAATAGAGAACCACATCTAACTATTCTAAGCGATGTGGGACTAAATCAAGCACCATAATACTAACAAATATGAGGAGTGTGGGAGAAGCCTTGTAGGATAGCTGAAGCTAAAAAATCTGGATTTCGAAACAAATAACATTCATTTATACAGTTCAATTTTTTCTATATTAGTTATCTAATCGTTTAAAAATATTTTAAAATTTATTAATTGTTATTAATTGTAATAAAATGATTATCGAAATAATAAATGATAAGGAATCACTAATTTTGTTGATGATTATTTTTTTTTATAGAAAAATTTAATTGATTGCATAATCAATTTTTTTTTCTTCGGGCATCCAAATATACCTGTTCTAATGGGTCTATGGCATCCATTATTTTGCAGTGTTCCATTCTTTTTGTGTTGGTGGCTGGTTTGAGGTTGGCCAAAGGTGTTTATTGGGAGAAGGTAGACCTTGAGAAGAACTGCACCTCTAGAAGTTCCCCCTTTCGTTTTTATATCAAGGTAAATGTATAACATCAAATATTGAACATCAAAAAATGTCTAAAAAAGCATTGTTAGAACAAAATATATAATTCTGCTGGATGCGCACGGTTGTCTGCATAATATATATTCCAGAACAGATACTCTGCAACATACACCGGATTGGGTAATCCGTGACATAAAATACTTTTTTGGAAAGACACATCCAGAATATGTTTGGAAAGAGATATCCTGAATATGTTTTCATATTTAAAAGTACACACTTCATACTTTAACATTTTTTGGACTAAATAATTCAAAAAATACTTTTGGTCTAGAAACATTTCAGATTCTTCTTTTCAAGAAAAGACACTTCTATTATTTTAGAGATGTTAATTTGACTATGACTCACTCTTCATTAAACTTCTTTTAAGGAGCTCCAAAAGAGGGGATAAAAACAAGTTTTGGTCTTGGATAAGTTCATAGTTTTGCCCTCATATTAGATAGGACTTGAACTGAACTTTTCTGTTGTTAAAATCTCTCAAATATCTTTTAAAATAAAAATAAAGATAAATATTATTTATCTTTATAGTGATTATGAATATTTAAAAATATATAGAGATATATAAACTATTTGACAAATATATATAGTTCGTTGATAATATCAATATCTAATATAATTAAATAAATTAATTACTTAAAAATATATGATAAATTATCACCAACTAATATTTGCATTAAATTTCCAAATTAGCCCTTTACAATCTCCTTAAATTCTCTTCTAGATAATTTAATATCTTCAAGGTATATTTGTTGTTATGGAGATCTAAAAAGATTTAAGAAGATCTCGTCATATTTAAATAATTTGGTAGTTATTATCTTTTGATATCTTATGATATAATTAAATAAGATAATTATTTAAAAATATCAAATAAAATATCTAAAGATATATTTTTCCAAATTATCTTTTATCATAAATATTTATTAATTATCAAAGTCCCTTTTTGTGAAAAAAGATAGAGAAAATCGCAAAGTCCAATTTTTGTTGTTCGTTCCATCTTCTATTTAGCTTAGATTTTTGTAAATTTGATAATTTCCTATTCTTGGATTTATCTTTAAGGTGTCATGAAGGTTTAATCAATTTATTTCCATACCTCCATGAACTCAACTTAGTTGCGGCCACACTAACACACCTCAAAATATCCAAACAACATTTATGCAACTAAAAAACTATTTTTAACTTGTTTTGTATTTCATGCTCAATAAACCAAATTATAAGAAATCCTAATTAAATCAATCTTCTAAGAATAAAATTCAATAAAAAAAATCCATAATTAAACATTAAATGAGGGAAAAAAATATGAACTCATCAATCTCCAAAGTCCCATCTCAAGTAGGTTAGGGTCAAGGCTAAAGTGGGTTAGGCCTCGTAAAAATACTACTTTGAGTTAGAGTAAAAGATTAAGTTGAGCCATCTCAGGTAAGTCATCATGGGCAAACAGCTCAAACGAACCAACCCAGCCTGACGACCCAAATGGGTGGGACCGACTAAACGAGCCAAGTAGGCCCAACAAACATGACAGGCCAAGCAGGCCCGAAAAATCAAACAGACCAAATAGGCCCGACGACCAAGACAAATCAGGCAGGCTGAACGTCCCAAATGGGTCGAGCGATTCTGACTACCCAAACGATCTTGACGGCCCAGACAAGTCAAGCTGGGTCGATGAACCATACAACTTAGGTCGGCCGTAGAACCTAGACGGCCTGACCTGACCAAACGACCCAGACCAACCGACCCAGCTCGACAAACCTGCCAGGTCAGGTAGGGCCGACAACCAAGACGAGCCTGACGATTAGACGGGATGACCTAACATGACCAAGCAGGTCAACCCCAACAGAAGACCTAGACCCATGCCCATAGCGGAGACAACTCGACCTAGGCTGATGCTTGAGGTAGTTCGGGCTAACGACGGAGATGACCCCATACAACGTCAAAAAGTTTAATAATATATTTTAAAAAATAATACATTTTTCATGTTTAAAAAATAAAGTCCACAAGTTAGCCTTGTCCCACAACACTTTTGTAGGGTTTTTGGCCCCGTGAGTTTCTTTAATGTGACTTTTTGACCCTTGGATTTTTTTTGGTCCTAGCCCACGTGAGCCAAGGGCCAAGCCTTGTGCACTAGGCCAAATTGACAACCCTTACAAATCACTTAATCCGAACAATTCATTTCAAATTTGCCTTTCAAATACAACCCCTACCTTTGGAAAACATAAACCGAAACTCATTTCCCGGATGTGGAGTATTAAACCGGATTACATATTCCAGAAAACATATTTATAACTTCGAGATTCTTCATTCCTAAAACATTAAAAAAATCTTAAGAAAAACTTACGCACCAACGATGCACTCACATCACAAAAGTAAAATAAACACCATACCTAAACATATGAACAATGAACCACTTTGCAGCTCCGACTGAATAACCTTAATGCTTCGAATGAATAAACGAAGACAAAATTTTTTGATAAAAGAATAAACAAAGCAGAGGAGAAGAGTTTAGAAATGACGGTAGGGATAGCAACGGGGCGGGGCGGGGACGAGTTTCGCTATCTCATACTCATCCCCAAAGAAAATATTCATCCCTATCCATATCCAAACCTAACGAGTATCAAACTTTTGTCTCATCCCTATCCCCACCGAGTAACAGATATAATCTCGTACTCATACCCGTACCCGTTTTCTTACTACTTCAATATTAATTTTAATTAATTTTTATAAAATAATAAAAAATTACAGTAAAGGAAACATAATATTATCAAATATCCAATATTAGGAGGATGGTTGTTTCTTTGATATCAAATGCTTTGAAATAAATTATAATTGTTTACATTTTAGATTAGAATACCAAATAAAATTTCATGAGAACCAAAACATTTATTAAATTTGAAAACTACAAACATTAATGAAACCTAATTGATAAAATTTAAAAATATTTTAAAAAATATATATAAAAGGAAAACAAATATTCAAATTAAAAACTAGTTTAACTGTTTGTTTACTTCAATTTTTTAAATTCTAATGAATCTATTTTTTATACACTAATAAAAATTATAATACATCACTTGATCAAAATGATGCAAAGAAAAAATATTAAACATAATAATAAAATTTTGACATAGATCTTGTATCTTTTGAACTCCAATATATGTTGGATGGTGATAAAAAAATATATTCATGGCAATTATATTAAATTTTTATATTGTAGTAAATAAAAGTTATTTATACAATTATAGTGAAAAATTACAGTATCATTGATAGTGAGTTAGAAAATAAAAAATATTTAGATAAAATATATCAAAATAGTATTCTGCATGATGAAAATAAATAACAAATAAAAATGTTAAAAAATTAACAAATGTGTCTCTTAGAAATAATTTGAGAGACTATTGAAAGAAATCGCACAAATGAAAACAAATGTATAATTAAAGGTATGATAAAAAGAAAAATACCTTAGAGATCTAAGAAAACTTTTCAAATATCAACATATATACTCAATGGTTGAGAAATAACAAAAATTGTTTTAGCAAAATAAAAGAGTTCTTTAAATGAAACAAAAATTAATAATAATAAGTAAATAATTTTTTTTGATATTACCTAGTAAATGAAAGGTTTATGCTATTAAACACTTAAATTGAGAGTATCAAACATCCTCATGTGAAAGGAAAATGTACAATAAATAAAAATATTTAAAAATAATATAAATATTCAAATGTGAGACATAATTTTTTTTAATTGACATACATAATTTTAACATAATTACTTAAAGGTTATGATAAGACGAAAAATATATTAGAGATGTGAATGAATTTCATGAAAAACCAAATAATTAGAAGAAATAAAAAGTGTGTGTATATATATATATATATATATATATATATATATATATATATATATATATATATATAGGGTTACTTAATTAATTGTGAATATTTTAATAATTTAAATGAGGACGAGATATGACGGGGATATGTACATCCCCATACCCAATTGAAAAAGTCAGGGATTTCCCATACCCATATCCATACCCAGTCAATGCGGGGATTCCTTGTCAAAATGGGGATGGGTTCGTGCAATACCCATGGGGAAGAATTTATTTGTCATCTCTAGTTAACGTTGAACAAACACAGGAGAGAAAAAAAACAATTACCATTGTCATTATTAACTAAAAGAATAGAATGGAGATTTTAAAAAGTTAAGAAAGTGCAAGAAGAGAGAAAGATGGGGTGCAAGGGTAGGAGCCTAATTTATTTAGTTAATCATAATAATTGGATTATTTATTGAGTGTATTTTTATTATAAATTAAAATATAAAGAATTTTGTATATTTAAATTTTATTGTTTTTATAGATTTGTACATATTTTATTATAATTAATGTTCATTGAATAAATTTAAATTATAATTAAAATAATGTAAAATGTTAACTTTTTGTTATTAGATAAATAATTGTAAAAAAAATGATGGATATTAATGTGAGATGAATTCAATACCGATTGTGAATGATTAATAATTGAATGATATACGAATCTTTACTCAATAAATGCAAGTAATGAATGAATAAATTCTAAAGTAGTTAATAGACATGAATGATTTGTTTATTTGAAATGATATTTTTTACTAAGAGGAAAATGTTTTTAAAAGATAATGGAGATACAACTGAATGCAATGCTTGAGTTTAGAGGGATTGATCCACTAAAGGGATTGATCATAGGTGTCATGTAGAGAGTTGGAGTTGGTGCTCTGTGTTGCTTACGAGAAGCTCATCGTCGTCGTTGTGCCCTTTCTCGCTCAAGCCTCCACACTCGTCACAACAATCCTCTCATGTCGCAGCTTGCGTCATCCCAGCAGGCGCTGTCGTTGAAGAAGATCATGTCATAGCTCGTCGTCGCCCACTCGTGGAATAAAAGGCACGTCAGGGAACGAGGAAAAAGTCGAAGGTGAGGGTGAAAACAGAAGGGAGAAAAGTGAAATTTGATTCCCCCCCTTTACATTAACCTTTTTTTTTACCTCAGGAGTGTTTGTGTGGGCTAACTGATGGAACAATTTAATTTGTTATGCGTAGGCCATCTGACGCTAGCAATTTGGTTCTTTTGCGTCGGCCAAACCGACGAAAATCTTTAATTAATAATTTCTTCCTTTGCGTGAATATATAACTTTTGTTTCTAATTAATTATTTATATTAATGTTGGTGTTGTGTGGGTCTGGCCGATATTATTTGCGTCCTACACCCATCTGACACCATAACTAGGAAGCTAATAGCGCACATTCTTGTAGTGCTTGTTTAATTCTAGCATTTATAGAGCTCTATTGTTTTATGAAGAAAAAAAAGTATTGTATTTTAAGTATATAATTAGAGTTGTCGTTTACTTAAATTTGAAGTTTCACTTAGAGAAAGTATATTTATTACACGTATGGTTAAAATAAATTTTGTTACTATATTTAGATTTTTTATTTTTTATTTATTTTTGGTATTTATATTTATTTTTAACTCAAATAACTCTCAAGTCTCTTAAAAAGATTTAATGGGATTTATTTTGCGTTAATACCATTTGAAAAAGCTATGTATCAAAATCTAAGGCTACCTTGTATCAAAATATGGGTGATCTTCTATCTGGGAACCCCTCTGATTTTGATACTAGCACTTTACAAGTAGAAAATGACCTAATTTATGACACTAGCACCTTACACGCGATAGACCTCGATTTTAACATGTGGTACTTCCCGAATGCGTTAACACCAATTTAACAGAAGGGGCCACATTGAGTCTTGTTTTTCACAAAAAATACACTCGGGTGATTTTTTTAATAGAGACTCAATTGAGGAAAAAATCTAGAGACCAAAATAAATCAAAAGTCTAAGTATAAAGACTAAATTACCAATCAAGTCTTAAATATATTGTAAGATCAAACTCTAGATTTAATTAACACATAACAACATAAGATTTTTCTTTAGTTTTGTGAGTTTTCATAAAATAGCAAAGGGTTGTAAATTTTTTTATTAAGATATGCATGAGTTGGAAAAACAGAATGATAAAGGAGCTTAACTACCAATGCTTTTCTATGTGAAAATAATTAATAGTTTTAGCTAGATTTTAGATTTTAATTGTATCAATTTCAATTTTAGTTTACATAAAAGAGCATACTATTATTAGGCAAATGTACATTGATGATCACTTTATTTATCTTTTTCTTGACAAATAGACTATATTGCATGTATTGCAATAATTTAACCTAAATATACTATGTTGCGTTCAACTTTTAGATTAAGCTAATATATTCTTAAGAATAGTTATCAAATATTTTAATAAATGAGGTTGAGATGGCCGAGTTGGTCTAAGGCGCCAGATTAAGGTTCTGGTCCGAAAGGGCGTGGGTTCAAATCCCACTCTCAACAATGGTGTGTACTTGTACATGAAGATATTATTTTAAGGGTTCCCATGTGTACATGTTTTCGGGTTCATAGGAATTATATGATATGATTGGGTTCATAGGAATTATATGATATGATTGGTAAGCTTTGTGCATGTTTTGGATGATATGGGCGAGCAAGGTGCCTTGTTCATTAAAAAAGTATTATTTTTCGTATTTTTGCACAGTATGGGCCACCTGACGCTAACTTCCTTCCTCTAGGCCTTGAGTCATGGGTTTTGGGGCCACCGGGGGACTAGTTAGTTTCCCTGTAAGGCGCCAGCTCTCGAGTTTTTGGGTGATGCGCGCCAAGTTCTGGGCACCCAGCGTCATTATTTTTCTAGTCTGCACAATTTTTTTAAAACTGAGTTTCTCGGTTTTTAACTGTCTGATTTGGCTGAAATTTTGACAACTTGTCCATAACATGTTGTTCTTCAGTTTTAACAATGTGATCTTAGTTTGGAAGTTTGTAGTTGGAGATATATGTTACACATAATTGCTAGTTTTTCGTGGTTGTATTTCGTTGATATTTTGTTTTAATAAATTGTTATATGCTCTGTTTGCAGTATCTTAAATGTTGGGCATGATAAATGATGTATGTTAAATATAATGACGATGATTGCATGATGTCAATGTGTTGTGATACATGTGATGATGAGGCCTTGATGTGCCTATGTGTTCATTGATCATGAATGTGGATAATCATGTGATTGTTGATTGATGTATGATCATGATAAGACAATGTATACTTGGATACAAATGTAATGAAAAGTATCTCTACTTAATTATACTGGATATGCACTTCATCGAGGCTCTTGATAAGAGTAATGGGAAGTTGTGCACTTCGTCGGGGCTCAATAAGAGTAATAATGAGAAGTTGTATACTTCGTCGGGGCTTGCGATGAGAGTAATGGGAATGGACATCTTTGGTAAGTTACATACGAGAATAGGTTAGGTGGTTGTTTTGAGAGGGAAGTTGTCCATTTCGTCGGGGCTCGTTATGAGAGTAATTGGAAGTGACATCTTTAGTAAGTTGCGTTCAAGAATAAGTTGGGTGGTTGGTTATGAGTGCATGCCATACCATTGATATTACTAGGTGGTAATATGTTGAGGATTTCATGTTTGGTTGTGAGGACATGTGATGGGTTGTTAACTTGGTTAAGTTTATGCATATGTTGTGATAATATAAGATTGGTAGAAAATTTGATTAAAATGTGCATGAGTTGGAAAAACAAAATGATAAAGCAACTTATCTACCAATGCTTTTTTATGTGAAAATAATTAATAGTTGCTTATCTACCCATGTTTTTTATGTGAAAACAATTAATAGTTTTAGCTAGAATTATTTTAAACCAAATTGTGTAGTTAGATTTTAGATTTTAATTGTGCCAATTTCAATTTTAGTTTACTTAGAGAAGCATACTATTATTAGGCAAATGTACATTGATGACTACTTTATTTATCTTTTTTTTTTTTACAAATAGACTATATTGCATGTATTGCAATAATTTAACCTAAATATATTACATTGTGATCAACTTTTAGATTAAGCTTATGTCTTCTTAAGAATAGTTATCAAATATTTTAATAAATAAGGTTGAGATGGTTGAGTTGGTGTAAGGCGTTAGATTAAGGTTATGGTCCGAAAGGGTGTGGGTTCTATTAAACTCACAGAAACTCAATGTTAGGTTCACACTCATGACCTTCCTTTAAAGTATGGCAACCGAAAACAATTTTTTCAATAGCATATGGAATTGGTAAACCTTTCTCTTTAGAGGATTATATCAAGAATAAGTCTCAAGGTTTCTTTGCATGTGTCTTGGTCGATGTTGATTTTTTATCTAATTTACCTAACCAAATTTTGGTAAAAGGCCAACATTTGCATTTATTATTAATGTGGAGTATGATAAATTGTCACTATTTTGTTCAAATTGTAAAATAATTGGTCATGATCTATCTAATTGTAGATGGTTACAACATGATGCGACTATTATTTCTAGCAAGGAGAAAACAATTGCCGCAAAAATATAACAATATTATCGTTCTAAGGTGGTTGGTGCACAAGATGAGACTATGGGTTCTTTAGCTCAATCGGTAGAGCCTTTGGTGGAGCCTGTAGTGGAGCTTATAGTAAAGTCTTTTATTGTGCAACCTATGGTGGTACAGTCTGAGCCAATGGTAGTTAATCATGATAAATTTGTGTTATGAATGGATCTTCTCTTATTAAAAATTTTGATGGTAGTGTGCTAGTGGAACATAATTCCTTGGCTGATATGCCTTCTTTGGAGGATGTCACTCCCATTGTCAATAGTTTGTAGGCTTTACAACAATTAGATTCAAATTCATAGTAGTTCAGCTACAATTCTAAATGGGCTAATTGAAAATAGGGAAGATACTAATATTGAAGAGGATTATGAGCCAAGTTAAACTACAAGGAAACCTAGTAGGGGTAGGCCAAAGAAAGTTAATACTAAACCCTTCAAAGCAAAAACTTCTAAAAATTATAGGTCTTTTTTTGGAACATGAGATTATTGGCTAATGATAAATTTTTTAATATGTAGATAATTTTGTCTTTTTCCTGGTATATGGAGTTCAAAGTATGGAATGATTTTTATTAAGGAAATCATGATTTTTTTTCATAATAGGTTTTTTTTTCCGATGTTTGCGATGTAATTTTATCATGGTTTGGTGTAGTCTTCCTATGTTTGTCTTTCCTTTTTCTTTTTTCTTTTTATTTTTTAATAAAAATTTATGTATGGCAGTTATTACAATGTTGGCAAGTATATTAAATCGTACAAGTAATATAGTGGATAAGTCCAAATATCATTTCCCATGGAGACTCACATTGTTCAAAAACATTATGTTTATTCACTAGTTAAGGTGAAAATAAGTTTTGTATTATAATGCAATGTATTGAATGTTTAGCAAAATTCTAAAATATAGAAAGTAGTGAAATTGATAGAAGTACTTATATGACAAAGACTTCACTAGGGTTAAATTTCATGCATCAAACCAATATGAAAAACACCAAACAATATACCTATAATTTCGACTCTAGCATTCACACCACTATGTAACACGTCATAATGTATTTGCGACAAGCCTAAACTTATTACTAAGAACCTTAATGTCTTAGACCTTTTCTTATTAAAATTTCACATTAAACTTTAAATTTAGATGTTAGGAATGACCAATGATGTACTCTATATCTAGATGCACAATCAATTAATTGTTCTATTCTAATCCAAGTTCTAACATCGTGTCTAATGGTAAGATACCCACAAGTATGCAATCAATCAATTCATGCAGTTAAGAACGAGAATAAAATACAAGAGTACATATGGAAAAGAAATATATATTGAATAGTAGAAATTACAAAGATTGAAGATACATTACATTCAACCCCCCGTAAATATGGGAGTTAGTTACTCCCAGTGGCGAAACTTGGACAAAAAATTTAGGGGCGCCAAATTAAATTATTGTTAGATATAATTTTTTTTAATTAGAAAAAAAACTTTTATTTTTTCTCTTCATTTCCTCTGCTTAAAACAAGCACACATTATAGTAGAATTCAAAAAAATATCACTATCCTTCGTTATTATATCATGATACCAAACCATGAGTACCATTTTGATAAGCCCTTCGTACCTCATCAATTTGATTTGTTGGGTATGGTCAAATTTAAGGACGTTTTTCCCGGATCGCATTCTAATGAATTTTTAAATTCATTATATGTAACTCTATAAACTTTAGAGATTTGTTTTTCATTGTCATGAATTTTTGATGCTCATGAAATTTCTTAAGTTTAGTTAATGTCGATGCATTTTTTTTCATCTTTATCACAAACCTTTTTCTCTCCAAAAAAGAATCAATTCTTTTACTCTTTATCATAATCTTTCTAATATAAATTTATCACCTCCCACCTATTTAGAGAAAAAGATAAAATTTATATTCACAAATCACAATTATCACAATGCAAAACATAACAAAACCCATACAAATTTAATTAAATAAGCAACACTGTATAAATTCAAAACTTTTAAAAAATGTACCATAGGCAGCAGACAACATAAAATCCCTAAATTTCATAATTAAGGGTTATAATAATTTTGGGAAAAATTATAATTAAGGTTCATACAAATTTCATAGAAAAATTCCTAAAATCATAATTAGGGTTTATACTAATTTGGGATAAACTTAATTTGGAAGAAACATCCTACAAAGAATAATAAATTTAACATATATAAATTATAATAAGATACTAACCTTGATATGTGAGAGATCGTCCGAGAATGTATACTTCAATCTCAATCTATGTATTCCCCAACCTTTGTTTATCTCTTTGTATTTATTTCTCTTCACACACTTTTATGATAATTTACATGATGAAAAGTTCTTATAGCCAGAAAAAAAAACTCTAATGTCTTTTAAAATCAACCTCTTCATTAAACTTTTTATTTTATCTTTTATTATAATTTTTCATAACATAAACTTAATATAAATAATATATAAATATAATTTTAATAAATAAATATATATAAAAAAATAATTTTCAAAAATTTTGGGGGAGCCGTGGCTCCCCTACGTCCCTAAGTAGTTCCGCCAATGGTTACTCCTATACATTTTAGGAAAAAGAATAATAATGAATGTTTCTACCCTCCAAAATGTGTCTCCACCTCAAAAGATCAAATTCCCTCTCTCTCCCACAGGGGGAGGTTGCCTATTCTCCCAAAAGGAGGGTTAATTTTTAATTGTGTGGAGCCTTCTATTTAAAGACTTTTAGAACTCGACTAGGCATGAAATCTGTACTTGAATTTGTAATTGAAGTAACCTAACTCTATTGATAATTGATTATGTTGACAACTTCTTAAATATATGATATTTGCACTTATCTGTTAAAATATAAACCAAATACTTATTTTTTCCAATTTATTAAATAAAACTTGAATTATCTAATAAAAGATACAATATTTATCTTTTATAAATTATTAATAAACCCTTAATTATTTAAAAAGATAATAATAAAAATACAAATAAAAGATAAAAGAATAGACATAATAAAAATATAATAATGTCAATTATTAGTAGTGAAGCCTAACATCTTATTGGCAACTTCTTAATCCAAGATCTACTTTCGCAAAAAAAAAAAGAAAAGAAATAATAATTCCAAAGGCAAATGAGAAGAAAAGGATAATTGATGTACCTTTTATGGACAATGATATTTTAACCCACATTTTTTGACCCACTTTTAACCCACTACGTCGGGTCCGTCTGGATCGCCGGGTCTGTCTGGATCGTCGGACCCATCCGGGTCGTCGGACCTGTCCGTATCGTCCGGCCCATCTGGGTCGTTTGGCTTGATCTTTGACTCTGACTTAATGTAGTTATTTGGGGGGCCTAACCCACCTTAGCCCTAGTCCTAACCCACTAGAGAGAGGGCTTTGGGGGCTGGGGCTTTGGCCCCCTCATTTGGGGCCCCCCTAAAAGGGGGCTTTATGAAGAGTGGGTCAGGGTTGGTCCATGGGCTAAGGGCCAAATTGACACCTCTAATTTTGATTCTTTTTAGTGATGTGATGTGATAATCTAATGATGATTAAAATGATGAGTTAAAAATGAGTAAAAAAAAATGAATTAAAATATCATTATCTATCTTTTATTAATAAATGACGTGAACACAATACAAATACAAGAGTGATAAACCAATATATATTTTGGTAGAATATGGTTTATTCTCTTCCCTGATATATGGTTTTATTGTAATATAAAACAATATTTTTATGTGATATATTTACGTAAGAATACGACCTATATATTAAACAAAAATATATAAATAAATTTAAGAGATGTAAATAACAATTACACTGTAAAAGTTTCAGTCCAACTCTATATTGACAATTTTATGGATGTCTATATTTTCTATTTATACTTTAGTAGGAATGAGAAAAGTTTAAAGGTTTAGAAACATTCCTAATTTATTATCTCAAAATTTATTTTAAATTGTATAATTAATATTTAAAAACATCTTATAGAATGTACAATTCATTATATATTTTTTATTTACATAATTCAAAAAATGTTAAATATATATTTTTTTTCTAAAATTTTTGAAGAAAATTATATTTTATCATTATTTCAAAGTATGTATCAATTTTGTTCTTATATTTTATAAAAGGAAAATGATTAGTTAACTACTTTTTCTTACCACCTAACGTGGATTCACCTTGTGCATTTTAATTTTAACTTTTAATATACTTTTAAGCTGTAGAAGTGTCAGAGGAAATAAAAAAGTGCATTCCGCGCGTGGGTGATCTTTTGGACAGAAAATCCCAATTCTATTTGGCTTTCTAGAAGCTGCCATTTTCACACCCCATTTCTTTGCACCCACCAAGTTTCCTAAAAGCTTCACACAAAACCCATTTTTCCCTTTCTTCTTTGAACATTGTCACCCATAAGGTAAGAAAACAAAGCCCCTTCCCTTCTAATCTGCACATTGCAACCCATAAAGCTAGCGAACGAAACCCCATTTGTTGTACTCATTACATTGCAAACCATAACCCTTCTAGCCCCTTCTCCCCTTCTTTTCTTTAGACTGGATTTTACAAGCCCTAAACGAAGGGTTTTGGTCATAATTTTTGTCTGTCCAATGCACAAGACATTGGGGGTTTTGCAGAGATAAATGTTGTTATTGATTTACTTCGTCACCTAAACTTAGGTGGTAAGATAAGTTTTAAAATGTTACAAGCTAATTTTTTTCCCAAATGAACTTACACTTGGTTTAGAAGAAATGGGATGTGGTCTGGTATTGGTGTGCATAACTAGGGTCCACCCTTTTAATAAGGGAGAGAATTGTGTGTTCTCATGCTTTTCCAAAATTTATCAACTTTATTTTGTGTAAAAACGCCTTCGTGGGTTACACCTTAATTATTCTTGGGTTGCAAGATAAATTTAAAAATGTTGTAGGCTAAATTTTCCCAAAATGAACTTACACCTAGTTTAGAAGAAGTGGGATGGGGTCTGGTATTGGTGTGCATAGTTGGGGTCCAACCTTTTAGTAAGGGGGAGAATTGTGTGTTCTTGTGTAATTCCAAAATCTGTCAATTTTAATTTGTGCAAAAGCTCTTTCGTGGTTGCTATTGGGTTGCAAGATAAATTTTGAAAATGTTGCAGGCTAGTTTTTCCCCAAATGAACTTACACCTGCTTTAGAAGAAGTGGGATGTGTAACATCCCCACGGAATATTACTGATATAAAATAAATAAAATTCGAAATATAATAAGTGTCACATTTAATATGAACTATTTCCCAAAATACGGGAAATTTAAAACCTTAAATATATGAGTCATAAAACTAGGAGTCCATAATTCATAAAACTGAAATAAAAGTCAATGGCTCATGCCAAGTTTACATAATGTTCTCAAGGATAAAATAATAAACATAATACATATGTATCTACAAAATATCCCATGCTAGCCCTCGCTTCGAGTCTAAGCATCTCCTGGCCCACCTGTCAAATCATCTGCTCCCGGATAACAAGTTACCCGATCATCGCCACACACACAAAAAGGGTGAGCTATGCATAAGAAAAATATAAACAGATATATGAAATAAATATGCGACCCATCCCGAAATAACATAACTAATTTCATAATTTCCAAATCACCCAACCATGACCTCATAGTCCTTCATGAGTCATATGCATGAACTAGGTATTAGGACTTCCTTGTGCTCCCACGAAACTAACTCATTCGTGGTCCAACCCTATGAGCCTATCCCGCTCATAGTCCTGCCCTACAAACTCCTCGTATGTAGTAAAACATCCAAGTCTCACACTTGGACCCTGACACGCACGCAATCACCATACTATGGACTCCTCACCCAATAGTAGCTGACGGGAACATCACAGTTCCTTGCCCATCGTGCGCCCGACACATGCAATCACCATATTAAGGACTCCTCGTCCATTAGTAGCCGACGGGAACTCAACCAGTTCCATGCCCATCATGTGTCCAACCACCGAGCACATCCCAGACCCCTAACGGACTTAGTCCTTCAAGCCCACACACCACAACACATGCATATACTTCATATACTTAAGTAAAGTAGTCATTCCACACACACAAGATCATTCAACATGAGAAATCCACATAATCTCGCCCAAGCCAGAGCCTCTCGCCCAAGCTAAGCCCCTTGCTTCGCTTAGGCTAGTTCACCTCACTTGGGCGAGCTTAAATCAGCCACAAAATCACGTCATCTCGCCTAGGCGAGACCATCTCTCGCCCAAACACCAATTTTAGACTCGCATGGGCTAAACTACAACCAAAGCACAACACATGGCCACGACATCTCGCTTAGGCGAGGCTATCTCGCCTGAGCGAGACCCTAGTTCGCTCAAAACCCACAAAAACCTCGCCTGGACGAGAAATTGCGCTCAACATGAGCACACTTCCTTGCTATCTCGCTTAGGCGAGCCACTCTCGCCTAAGCGAGAGTGTCACTCGCTCAACAATAACACAGCTCGCCTAGATGAGCTACAAGACCTTTAAATCAGAAGAGTAGCTCTGCAATTCTCGCTTAGGCGAGATGGACTCGCTTGGGCGAGACTTGCAGGGTTTAGCCTCTGTACACACACAAAAATCACCCAACTTTGCCCAATTTGCACCACCAACGATACCAAAACACGATTAAAGTATTACCAAGCACAAATAAGGACCACAAACATCAGAACAGGTCCTATATCATCCATTCATATTACCCAACTCGAGATTAAATCACCTCTACCCATTCCATACCAAAACCCTCCCTCTAATCACAAATTTTTTGCATCACGTGGTTATGCACCCTATCTCAAACCAATCAAACTCTCAATCACTGCACATGATACACGAATTTCATGCCAAACAGAAATCAATTGAGAAAGCCATGATATAGAATCATACACAAATTATGAAATTCACACGCACAAAAGAAAGCTCCCCTAACCTGGAATGTGTGATCAAATTTATGAAGACAAGAACCCTTGATTCACGACTTCCCTTTTGCTTCAGCCCTTTGCACACTCAAAACCTCCTCTCCCAGTCTCAATTTCGTGCTCTCTCTATAGCAGCTCCCACAATTACCAAAACCCTTCCTTTTTCTTAAATTTTGGCTTTTATAGGTGCCTTTAAAATAGGTTTTAAAACTAAAACGAGTTTGGGCTTTTAATTCCTCTTCCATGTTACTTATTTGGTAATTTCCCAGCCCCCTTGGCTGCCCCATTCTGCTATGCCAAATCCCATTTGGTGATACTCACGAATCAAGAATAGTTTACAATACCAATCACATACTCATACATATCCTTAAAAAGGAAGGACAAAACAATCACACATAATTTGCATACTAAGGACTCGAACCCAAGTCCTCTCACACAACCAAGTACTCTCAACCATTTGAGCTAGCACTTTTCTACGTCACATTAAACAACAATTAATGTCATAAAGGCGTCTTCTACCCGTATTTATTAATTATTTATTTATTTAATTAATTAATTTTCCCGGGTCTTACAGGATGGGGTCTGGTATTGGTGTACATAGTTGGGGTCCAACCTTTTAGTAAGGGGGAGAATTGTGTGTTCTTATCCAATTCCCAAATCTGTCAATTTTAATTTGTGCAAAAGCTCTCTCGTGGGTTACACCTTAATTGCTCTTGGGTTGCAAGATAAATTTAAAAATGTTACAAGCTAAATTTTTCCCAAATGAACTTACACCTGATTTAGAAGAACTGAGATGGGGTCTGGTATTGGTGTGCGTAGTTGGCATCCAACCTTTTAGTAAGGGGGAGAATTGTGTGTTCTTATGCAATTCCAAAATTTGTCAATTTTAATTTGTGCAAAAGCTCTCTCGTGGGTTACAACTTTATTGCTCTTGGGTTGCAAGATAAATTTAAAAATGTTGCAAGCTAAATTTTCCCCAAATGAACTTACACTTGGTTTAGAAGATGTGGGATGGGGTTTGGTATTGGTGTGCATAGTTGTGGTCCAACCTTTTAGTAAGGGGGAGAATTGTGTGTTCTTATGCAATTCCAAAATCTGTCAATTTTAATTTGTGCAAAAGCTCTCTCGTGGGTTACAACTTAATTGCTCTTGGGTTGCAAGATAAATTTAAAAATGTTGCAAGCTACATTTTCCCCAAATGAACTTACACCTGGTTTAGAAGAAATGGGATGGGGTCTGGTATTGGTGTGCATAGTTGGGGTCCAACCTTTTAGTAAGGGAGAGAATTGTGTGTTCTTATGCAATTCCAAAATCTGTCAATTTTAATTTGTGCAAAAGCTCTCGTGGGTTACAACTTAATTGCTTTTGGGTTACAAGATAAATTTAAAAATGTTGCAAGCTAAATTTTCCCCAAATGAACTTACACCTGGTTTAGAAGAAGTGGGATGGGGTCTGATATTGGTGTGCATAGTTGGGGTCCAACCTTTTAGTAAGGGGGAGAATTGTGTGTTCTTATGCAATTCCAAAATCTGTCAATTTTAATTTGTGCAAAAGCTCTCTTGTGGGTTACACCTTAATTGCTCTTGGGTTGCAAGATAAATTTACAAATTTTGTAGGCTAGTTTTTCCCCAAATGAACTTACACCCAGTTTTGAAGAAATGGGATGGGGTCTGGTATTTGTGTGCACAGCTCGGGTCCACCCTTTTAGTAAGGGAGAGGATTGTGTGTTCTCATGCACTTCCAGAATTTGTCAATTTTATTTTGTGCAAAAAATCTTTTGTAGGTTACACCTAAATTGCTCTTGGGTTGCAACATAAGTTTAAAAATGTTGCAGACTAGTTTTTTTCCCTAAATGAACTTACACCTGGTTTAGAAGAAGTGGGATGGAGTCTGGTATTGGTGTGCATAGCTGGTGTCCACCCTTTTAGTAAGGGAGAAAATTGTGTGTTCTTATGCACTTCCAAAATCTGTCAATTTTACTGTGTGAAAAAACGCCTTTGTGGGTTACACCTTTATTGATCTTGGGTTGCAAGAGAAGTTTAAAAATGTTGCAGACTAGTTTTTCCTTAAATGAACTTACACTTGGTTTAGAAGAAGTGGAATGGGGTCTAGTATTGGTATGCACAATTGGGGTCCACCTTTTTACTAAGGGAAACAAATTGTGTGTTCTAATGCACTTTCAAAATCTGTCAATTTTATTTTGTGCAAACACTCATTCGTAGGTTACACCTTATTTATTCTTGGGTTGCAACATAAGTTTCAAAAGGTTGCAGGCTAGTTTTTCCCTAAATGAACTTACACATGTTTAGAAGAAGTGGGATGGAGTCTAGTATTGGTGTGCACAACTGGTGTCCACCCTTTTAGTAAGGGAGAAAATTGTGTGTTCTCATACACTTCCAAAATCTGTCAATTTTACTTTATGCAAAAACTCTTTCGTGGGTTACACCTTAATTGCTTTTGGGTTATAGATAAATTTAAGAATGTTGCAAACTATTTTTTTCCCAAAGGAACTTACACTTGGTTTATAATAAGTGGGATGGGGTCTGGTATTTGTGTGCACAATTGAAGACCATCCTTTTAGTAGGGGAGAGATTTGTGTGTTCTTATGCACTTCCAATATTTGTCAACTTTTTTTATGCAAAAACTCCTTCATGGGTTACATCATAATTGTGCTTGGGTTGCAAGATAAGTTTAAAAATGTTGCAGGTTAGTTTTTTTCCAAATGAACTTACACCTGGTTTAGAAGAAGTGGGATTAGGTTTGGTATTAGTGTGCACAACTAAGGTTCACCCTTTTTGTAAGGGAGAGAATTGTGTGTTCTCATAACTTCCAAAATTTGTCAACTTTATTATGTGCAAAATCTCCTTCGTTCAAAAATGGGAGGGGCTTCATTCACTAGCTTTATGGGTTGCAGTGTGCAGAGTAGGGAATGGGCTTCGTTTTCTTACCTTATGGTTGACAATGTTCAGCGAATAATTGAAAAAATGGGTTCTATGAGCTTGGTGGGTGTTAAAAAATGAGGTCCCAAAAATGGCAACTTCTAGAATGCCTAAGAGAATGGAGATTTTCTGCCCAAAAGATTATCACGCGCAGAATGGACTTTTTTTATTTCCTCTGACACTTTTATAGCTTAAAAGTAAATTAAAAGTTAAAATAAAAATGCAAAAGTTCAATCCATGTTAGGTGGTAAGAGAAGTGGTAAGGAAAAGTAGTCAACTAATCATTTTCCTTTATAAAAAGAAATGTAAAATGTCTTTAGCAGGAAAAAACATTGAAGTCTCTCTCCTTTTTGCAACTCTCTCTCCTTGATGCAATTCTTTCTTTCTTTCTCTTTCTCTCTCTCTCTCTCTCACACACACACACACACACTCTATCTCTCCCCCACTGTATTTGGAGTTCTCAGGTCCTCTTTTCAAGGGTAAGGATGGAGGTGGTGTGGGCCTTAAGTGTAGGTTGTGTACGACAATATGCAAGGGTGTGTCCTTCAAATTCATCATTAT
>Ga0214544_1001859_pt1:22500-44422 | contig 44422 bp, 25 predicted proteins | sample CNSS3metaG_FD_160074 | JGI IMG/M metagenome (GOLD analysis project Ga0214544, IMG submission 160074) | Root nodule microbial communities from cowpea collected in UCLA plant growth center, Los Angeles, California, USA - CNSS3 | ecosystem: Host-associated > Plants > Roots > Nodule...
CAGTTAACGTTTGCTCAAGGAAATCAACATAAAGAATGATCAGTGACATTTTTGTAAATAAAATTACAAATTTGACGTCTGTCCAACACATCCCCAACGTCACATAACGTCAGTTTTTTCAAATCCTGACGTCACCGAAGCTGAACGCCAGTCTTCAGATACCCTGACATCACTCAATGTCGGCTACTTCACTAATCCAATGTCACTCAACGTCGACTAGGCACAAAATCGACGTCCCACCTTCTTTCAATTATAGTGCTGCAACGCAAACAACCATTGTTCCTCTTCTTCGTGAGACCTTCTCTTCGTTCCGCGGACCACCACAACATCCACATGTGAGTTTTCCACCATAAAACTTGTTGAATTTTCATTTGTGCATTGATTTAAGCATTTGAACCGATTGAATTTCGTTTTGGTCTCCATTTCACATAAATGCATAATTTTCTTCTTCATTCCACTATTAAGTTTTTGTTTGTTGGCAGTCCACCCTCCTTCATCCGCGTCCTTATTTTTTCTGCAAGATGTTAGTTTTTCATTTTCTTTCGTTCACACCTTGCTCTTGTTCATGTATGTGTGTATTTTGTTGATTTTTTTGGCATATTCTTTTTATTTGAAAATTTATGATTTTTGATAAATTTGGAATAAAATTTATATTTGTTATTAGATGGGTTGCATGTTAAAATAATTTTAATGTGTTTTGTTCATTTTTTTGGATTATTTTTTTATTTGAAATTTTATGATAGTTGATAAATTTGTAATAAAATTTATATTTATTATTAGATGTGTTGCATGTTAAAATAATTGTAATTTTTTATTATTTTTTAATATTATTATTGCATTGTTATTTTATTTGTGAAGATTTATTATAATTTTAGTTCACAATATTGAGTGAACCTTAGTTCCCGTTTGAGATTTAGTACAAATGATTAAATTTTTAGTCGTTTATATTAAATCTTGAATGGACTGATGAGACAGTTTGAAAAAAATATTTTTCATAATCGGCTATAATGTGTATATTGATGTTTATGCATACATTTGATAAAATTTCGATTGAGACAATTTTTGGTTGTTCTCTGGATGCATACTTAATTGTGATCATGACTGATCTCTTTCATTTTGTATACTTCAAAGACCAATGCGATATTTGACTTCTTTGTATACGTGTTAGAAAATTATTTTAAAATAATTTTTTTTTGAATGAGTTGGACTTCAAATTATATTGGATGAACGTCACATCAATAAAAAATATGAGAAGGAAGTTTTTAAATTTTTATGTTCAAAAACATACAATTTTTATTAATAGGACATATTTTTATCCTTTGTCCCTGTGTTCGCTATCTTTCTATATTTTGACATAGGTCACAAAAATCTCAAATTTTCACTTTTCGTAAACATCTCAGATTTTGTAATTAAATTTTTTTTAAACCTACTATTTAGAATTTAAAATTATATTATAAATTATATAATTTCATAAACATAATATATTTTAAATCGTATAATACAAATCTGTTTCTGTAATATATAATTCGAAAAAAGAATCGATATTGTATAATTTAGAATAGTTTGTTATATTATAAAATAAAATGTATTTTATATTATACAATTTGAAAATCCAAAACATAATTTAAAGTTCATAAATTTTTTAAAATTGAGTAATTTAATTATAATATAAAATCTATTTATAAGTATAAAAATATATTATAAATGATGCAATTTGTTTCGGGTGTAGGGACCAAACACCTACTAATACCACTTCAAATTATACTCCTTTCTCCTCGATGCTTCCTTCCCAAGTAATCTGCTGAAACTTCCACTCCATGTAATCTTCTTTCTCGTCCGATCGATTGAACGGACGATCGGTGTACCTGTCTAAAAGGCTCTAATGCTTAAGTCAGTCTCAGGGTCGATCAGTCGATAATTGTAACTGCTGTAATAAATGCAAATTAAAGAGATTCTCACCAACCTACCTTTGGGCTTTATTTATAGTTTTCGGTGTGGGCCTATAATTAGGGCTCCTTAATCACGGCCCAATGATCCCTTAATTATGATTACTGACTTGTTTAATTTTAATTAACTCAGCTGATTGATCCAGGTTTTTCATTTGGCCGATCGACCGATGGTCGCTTGGTTAGGCGAGTTATCTTTTATGGGTGAGTAGCCTTTAACAAAAAAATGTGTTTCACCCGTGTGGCCGATGGGCCGATCGTCCTTAGCTTTGCCATACGATATATCTGTTGCTAGCAGCCTGTTTCCGCTCGAGTTTTGTCCAGTAAGCCGATGCACCGATGGGTTGTACGGTACACAAGCCCTCCCAGCCTTGAACGATGACGAAGGTGAAACGAGAAGGTTTTCAGGGAGATTCCCTGTGCCGATGGACCGGTGGGCCATACAGGAAGAGATTCCTATGCCGATAGACCGGTGGACCATACAGGAAGAGATTCCCTGTGCCAATGGACTGGTGGGCTATACAGGAAAAGATTCCCTGTGCTGATCGACTGATGGACTATACAAGAAGAGATCCCCTGCGCCGATGGACCGGTGGGCCATACAATACACAATTTAAGATATGTTGTTAAGATTACTAATTGTAAAACGTTAATATCTAATTTTGGTGATGTTTGGTTAGTTTTTTCTTTTTCCTGTTTTTCGTATGCTTAATTGTTTAGTTTAATTTATTATGATTATCTTGTATTCTTATAGTTAGTCTATGTTGAAAATAATATAATATTGAAGTTAAATTTTTTAGAAAAAGTAGAAAAATATTAAAAAATAAATGAAGTTAGTGGTACTTGAGAAAATTCAGCATTGAAGCATTCAGAAGTTTTGGTTAGGGTGTCCTTTTTTTATTGGACAGGGATTCACTAACGGTCCCAACATTGGTTACTTCCTTCAAACTCATCTCTGACTCACCATAGACAAAAAGAAAGCAAGATCATAAACTAAATATTTCTCATAGGTAATGCATCACTTGACCTAATAAACATAAAAATGATTTTTTTATTTTTTATTTTTTTACTACATTCAATCCAATGCAATCTATTTTCTATGACGTTGAACCAGTAATGGAGTTATAGATTTAGAGTTTATTATTAAAATTTGTAATTAATTTTTTATTTTATTTTTAAGAATATATTTTTTAAAAGCAGAAAAAAAATATTTAATATTTAAAAAAATACATTTAGATAATAGAACAATAAAATAAAATAATTGATATATTTTATTATTTTTAATAATACTAGTGAAAACAAATGGGGTATATTGATTTTATATTTAATGTCTCTTTTAATGTATATGTATTTATATATATTTAATTATGTTTATGTTATTTTGTTTAAATTTGAGATATTATTGAGAATAATTAAATCTAAAATGAAAGAGAAGTCATACCGAGAGAAGAAGAATAAGTGAGATGTGTGAGAAATAATAAGTTTTGATTATTATTTAGAAGGGGGTAACACACACGCATTTTAACTCTAAATTAAATGATTTTAAGTATAAAGATTAAAGATAAATTTTGTACAGTTATAACAACAACAAAAATAAGTAATCCTAATATTTAATATGATGTTTTGAAATTATATACATTACTATTTTATTTGAAGAATTTATGAGACCGACATATCTACCAAATGTACAAGAACACCATTGTATTTGGTCTCTGCCAAATTTATCCAAAAACCATTTGTACGTTCCTATCAAGTGAATCAACCATCATTATTGGAGAATTTTCAAAAGAATGAGAGAAAATGGCACTTGCAAACTAGAAAGGAAAAAGAGGGGCATTGAAAAAAGTCCTTCTTTTCTTTTGAAAAATCTTGTTTCCATTCTCACTGTGTCAAGTTTCTTGATTTGAAGTATGACAAAAGAAAAAAGAGAACAAAGTTTCTTGATTAAGGAATTTCCTTTCCCTTTCAAACACAACGGTTGAAGTGTTATGTTCACTCTTACAGCATGTTGTTCTGATCTGTAGCGGTAGCTTTAAGAAAGGGAAACTTAAACAGAAACACCAAGTGTAAGATAGTGATATATAGCAACAAAAATGTGCAGGTTCATAACAACCATTAGGTGAGACATAACTGGAACCACAAGAGAATTCCCTGGAAGGTTCTTCTATAATATTATACATGCAATGCGTTAGCATTTTTCCTCTCAACAACTCTTGATCTATAAAACTTTTCTCATTGAAAAGTTGATAGCATCAAACACATATTCAGAAAATGAGGCTTGTCATCTCAGCTTTCTGTGTTCTTGTGTTATTCTCATGTGCAGGTGAGACACAAGTTTCACTATATGTTGATTTTGTTTCACTAGCACATGAATATTCAACTAATGTTCTAACTTTTTGTTGTCTCAGTTGCTTATGATCCTTTGGATCCAAACGGAAACATAACAATCAAATGGGATATCATGTCTTGGACACCAGATGGCTATGTGGTAACACAGTCTGCATTGCTACTTGTTTTATATTTGTGTGATTGTTTGCAAAATGGATTTCCATTTGCTGCAGTAAAATGCAGAAAAGTGGCAGCATAAAATATGTAACTATTAGTTGTTTGATCAAATGCTTGAGTCATGTAATGAATTCACCTGACTTGTGGCTATTGCATTTTCCATCAGGCTACTGTAACAGTTCACAATTTCCAAATGTTTCGGCACATCATGAATCCTGGGTGGACCTTGGGATGGACATGGGCCAAGAGAGAAGTGATTTGGTCCATGGTAGGAGCTCAAGCCACAGAGCAAGGAGATTGTTCTAAGTTCAAAGGCAACATACCTCATTGCTGCAAGAAAACTCCAACAGTTGTAGACCTTCTCCCTGGTGTTCCTTACAACCAGCAATTCTCAAACTGCTGCAAGGGTGGAGTGGTGGCTGCATGGGGCCAAGATCCTTCACAGGCTATCTCATCCTTCCAAGTGAGTGTAGGCCAAGCTGGTACCACAAACAGGACAGTGAAACTTCCCAAGAACTTCACCCTCTTGGCTCCTGGACCAGGCTATTCCTGTGGCCCTGCCAAGGTTGTTCCTTCCACAACTTTCCTTACACCTGACAAACGCCGCAAGACTCAAGCACTAAGTATGATCTCTAATCTCACAATTTCAGTTTGATCACCAACTTTACCATTAACATAACTCTCAAAAATCTCGTTTTCTTTTTCTTATGCAGTGACTTGGAACGTTACCTGCACATACTCACAGTTCCTGGCAAGAAAGAATCCAAGTTGTTGTGTATCTTTGTCCTCCTTCTATAATGAAACTATCACCCCTTGTCCCTCTTGTGCCTGTGGCTGCCACAACAAGAAGAATTGTGTCAAGTAAGTTTTGGATATGTGATGATCTTAAGAAATATTCTAGAGAAACTTACATTTATATCATCTTAAAAGCAATTTACATTGGCATGAGATGATGTTACACAAAAGTATTCCTTTCATTATTTTATCCCAAGACAAATATTCCCAAATTGTTGTGAGGAATCATTATGTTGGGAGTCCTACATCGACTAAAGCCAATTTAACTTATGCACGGAAGTGCAAACCCTATTTTACAAGTTAATTTGGTAGAGTTGATTTAGACTTGAAATCTACCCCTTAACATGGTATAATAGTCATGAGTTAGAGTCTATCCTAACAAAGTTTGTTGTTTGTTAAGTCTATTATTCTATCCACTGTCGGATCACTCGTTAATGACTAATCTCACGCTTGAGATGTATATGGGTGTATTAGAAGTTTCAGAATTTCCAATAACTTCTTATCACTGTTGGTGTGGTATGCAGGAGTGACTCCAAAATTCTCAGCATGGTGGGTCTTCACACTCCCAAGAAAGACAATGAACCATTGCTGCGGTGCACACATCACATGTGTCCAATCAGGGTTCACTGGCATGTCAAGGTTAACTATAAGGAATATTGGAGAGTCAAGATTGCCATTACAAACTTCAATTACAGGATGAATCACTCCCTGTGGTCTCTTGCTGTTCAGCATCCAAATCTTAACAATCTCACCCAAGTTTTCAGTTTCAATTACAAGCCTCTTCTTCCCTACGGTTCCATAAGTGAGTGCAAGCAAATCGATCTTTTTAAGCTTCTATTATAATTCAATAACTTTAAGAAAGAGTTTTCAAGCATGTTGTTATTGTGCTTGCAGATGACACTGGAATGTTCTATGGCATGAAATACTTCAATGATCTTCTAATGGAAGCTGGACCAACAGGGAATGTTCAATCAGAGTTGCTTCTTCAGAAGGACAAGGATGCATTCACATTCAAGCAGGGGTGGGCTTTTCCTCGCAAGATCTACTTTAATGGCGATGAATGCATGATGCCTCCACCTGACACCTACCCATTTCTACCTAACTCAGCACCTCCACGCCTAATTACCTTCCCACTATCTATTTTCTTACTGTTTTTCTTTTTAGCAGTTTGGTGAACTAGTGCATAGTGTCAGAATTTTGTGAAAATTTTGAAACCTTGTATACCTTCTCCATGATTACGTGACAATAGGCATGAATACTCAAATTCTTTGGAAACACCAAGCCAATCTCATGGCTGTGTTTTTCTGACATAAGCACCAGGGATGCTGAATGTAAATCTCAACAGTTATTTTGTCTTAATCATAGATTCCTGATGCTGTTACAGCAATGCCATAATGAATAATTCATACGCTTTCTAGTCTGTTTCTTTGGACTACATTGACTGCATATTTGGATGAGCGCTTTGAGTTTTAGTTAAAATGAATTTCAAAGAAATACAATTCATGTTTAGAACTTCATCACTAAAACAACAGTCATTTCGGAACCAAGCATGAAAATACTCTCATTAAATAATTCAAATGTAGTTAAAATTTAATTATACTAATAAACCTACAAAAAATAATTTATAGTTATATTTGAGATGGAAAGAAGTATGAACATTTACAACCATGTTTACTATTATGTTTGAACGATCTTACCTCAACGGAAACACGCAGGAAAATGCATAAAAAACAAATACATGTACCAAAGACAAACTAAATGAATCATCACCTCCCAAAACATACAATGATGATTCCAAGGTGGCTGCAAAGAATAAACAATGATCATTTCAAGTACAGACTTGCGTTTATGAATTATTCCATTTCCTGTGTACCTTTAAATATTTCTTATACTTACAGAATCAACTATGGATCTAAAATGAATAAACATCATTACACTAAAACAAATAGACATAACAATGCAGTAGCCAATTCAATCGCCCCATATGCTGAAACTTAGAAACAAATCAGGGGGCACAAAGCTACTAATGAAATTTTCTCTGGATGTTTTACTCCAGCTTGGTTCAAATCCCAAATTGGTATCCCAAAATTGAGTCAAAACTTGTCACATCGAAGATTGTTCATGAGAGATTTGAGTGTGGCATGCATAGGAACTTTAAGCGTATGCATGCGATAATACTAAGGCCACCAAAGATGTCATCATCAAAACAAGCAGGGGAACCTCTTGCCTGGAACCAGCATTAGGTAACCATGGATAGGCATCAGGTGGTGGCATCACACAAACGTCACCATTGAAATAGACTCTTCGAGGGAAGGCCCAACCCTTGTCAAAAGTGAAAGTTGATTTATCTTTTCTGAATAGTAGCTCTGACTGTACATTACCAAGAGAACCAGCTTGCATGAGAAAATCATTGTAGAACTTCACTCCCCACAACATTGCTGTATCATCTGTTGAAAGCAACACATATCAATCACTTCTGTGCCTCCACAAAAAATACATGCTCTATGGTGAAAACAAGAATATGTTGCTCTTGCAGTAATTATCACCAGAATGTTTAGAAAGTCACTTATGTGTGCATTCCAAAGGTGGGCCAAATTTTCAAAAAATACATATTAAAAGAAAAATATATTTGAAAGAAAAATGTTTAAAACTGTAATGAATGAAAGCACTGGTAGAATTCTTTTGAAAAATCTGAAATTATAAACAAGAATGATATATGTCATTCTTAAGGTGGAGCACGGAAAAAATTGAGTCACTTAAAAATAATGTACTCTAATATATAGGAGTTGATAAGCCTGGATTTGGAGAAGAAAATGTATATTTTAATGAAAATATTAAAAAAACAGAGTAGTTTTTTGAGAAGAAAATAATTAACAAAGAAAATTACAATCAATTAATTGCTTTGAGAGCATATGCAATTGAGATTTGAAAGCAAAAATTTTAACATAAAAAGTAAAAGGGGTGGCAATTGATAAATTAAGCATTTTAGAAAATATGCAAATAGAAGTGTTAAGAAACGGTGAGGCTACCATGTCTAGAAGAAGAACAAATTCAGAATACAACAGAAGATAATCTAACACGTAAGAAGTTGGAATCTTGATAAATTAATAGGAAGGAGAAATAAATTTACTACCAAGAAATTTGACAGCTCCTCAGAATCCTAGAGTGGTTGTCTGTCTACCAACAATTGTACCTAGTGTACACTACATTCAATTTTTGTTTTGCTTTACCACATGTATACTAAGAGACAATCCTGTTTGAGACACTATAAGACACTGCATTCAATTAAGTTAATTAGTTATGAGTATTTTACGTATCTAAAGTTGCAAGTCCTTGAAAGATAACACTTACTTATTGATCCGTAGGGAGTTATTGACTGGTAGTTGAAACTGAAAAGCTGGGTCAGATTCTCAAAGTTTGGATGTTGAATAACCAAGTTCCAATCAGAATAGTTCATCCTGTAATTAAAATTAGTAACAGTGACCTTCACACGCCAGTACTCCTTGTAGTTAAGCTTAACATGCCAGTGAACTCGGATAGGACACATATGTCGAGTACACCGAACCAAAGGTGTAATACTACTTTTATCATGTCCAGAGTTGGAAACAACTGATGCTAGATGTGGTGAATCTGGACTGTAATGACATGAAAAAAGCATATGTGATGTTTTTATACAATTTTTATTTCTGTTAGAAAAAAAAAAATCAATCAGTGCACCAAGCATTAAAACCTACTTTACACAGTCCCCTGTTAGTGATGAGTTGCCCTGGCAGCCACATGCACATGTAGAGCAGGGAACAACAGTATCATTATAGAAAGACGAGAGCGAGACGCAGCAAGTGGGTGTTCTCTGAGCAAGAAACTGTGAATATGTGCATGTCACATTCCATGTCACTGTGATAAATCAGAGCAATGTTAAGTTCAAACTATATTGATGGATCTTGCTAATGTGAAGTAAAAACTCCGAACAACTGTTAACTTAGGTTCTATTTGAAAAGTTTCACAGTAAAAACTTATAGGAGAAGAAAATAAGAATTCATTGAGTTTCCCTCATGAGAAAAAATCAATTTATGAACCTCAACATTTGAAAAAGTTAAATGAGAGAGCTTCCATGAACGTAAGTGTGTACATGTTGAGTTTAGCTTATAGGAAAAAGCCAATTTAGTTTACCTTCCTTGTTTATTCTCCTACAGTGTTTATGGAAAACTTTATCTAAACATGACCTTAAACCAGTTCTAAAATATTACAAGAGTACCTGATTTTAGCACTAACAATAACCACAACATATACATAATTAACTGAAAAGTGTGGCAATGAAAGCAAAAGTCCAATAACTTACTGAGAGCTTGGGTCACTCTTCTTTTGTCTGGTTGTATAAATTGAGTTGGTTTCACAATTTTCGCCGGGCTACATGTGTAACCGGGGCCTGGTGCTTTCAAGGTGAAGCTTTGTGGCAGTTTGACAGTTTTGTTGGTGGTGCCAGCACTACCTACACTGATTTGAAAGGCTGCAACTGCTTTGGATTGATCCTGTGCCCATGAGCTGAGTACACCACCTTTGCAGCAGTTTGCAATTTGTTGATTGTAAGGTGTTCCAGGAAGTAAATCTACAACTATGGGGTTCTTTTTACAGCAATGTGGAATGTTTCCCTTAAATCTTGAGCAATCCCCTTGTTCAGTGGTCTGACCTCCCACCATGCTCCATATCACCTCCTTCTTTGCCCATGTCCATCCTAGTGACCACCCAGGTGCTGAGATATGACGGTATTTTTGGAAGTTGTTCATTGTAACAACAGCCTGTCCATTCAATTGTTTTTTAGACATAACTACATGAAAAAATAAGCCAAATCTATTCTAAATGGATCTATCCAATAATATAAACAAACACATGTTTATAGTAATTTTATAACTTCAATAGTAAAAGATGAACACAATCTTAAATTTTCTGTGAAAATTGGCTAGGAGTGTAAGTTGAAATTCAAATCCTGTCATAGTCATAATTGGAACAAGTGGAATGGTAGAAAGTACAAATACACTCTTTGCTAATTGAAATTCATATGGGACCCAATAAATACAAACTGGGATCACACGATTTTAATGGATGCAAATGGATTTCAATCAACAGTGTGAAGGGTGACAGAGAACATATTGTTTTCATTTCACGGTGAACAAAATGATTTTGATTCTCGACCTTTTAAGCAAGATATTAATCCAAGTAAGAACAGAACTGAAATATTACATGAGATGGAACTAATGCGAACATGCAGATTCACAACAAAATATGAAATATGAACCCAACTAGTAGAGAGAAAAAGGGACAAAAACATTTATGACCTTGTAAGTGTAACTAGATTGTTTGTTTCTGATATGAATAGGTGACACTGAAGAAGAATGTACTTACAACATAACCATCAGGTGTCCAACTTATAATATCCCATTTGATTGTGATATTTCCATTTGGATCAAGTGGATCATAAGCTTCTGAAAAATAAACAGTAAAACTAAAAATTTAAATTAATTGATGAAAGGATGGACAAAGTAAACAGTGAACTTTTACATTTTCCTAGATCCTCAAGCACACTAAACAAAAAAGACAGAGATGATACTTATGAAAGGTGCGATAAAAAATTTTCTGGACTTGATAAAGCAAATGACTAGAATAAACAAGCCAACATTTATACAAGCAAATAACTATTTCATGAAAACATTTACAAAGATAATCGTAATTTTTTAATTTTTTTATCCATTGCTCGGTATCAAAATTTAAAAAAAGAAAAGAGAAAAAAAAAAAAAGCAAGAGAAAGAATTTCGAAGGAATTCAAAAACCATATTTTCCACTACAACAGTAGGCATCATCAACATGAAAAGCCACCACAAGCCCATAAAAGATCAAAACTTTCAAGAGTATCAACAGTGTTTTTAGTTCCCATGTTCTGCAAGTTCCTGAAAATCACGCCATCTTTGTTTTTGGGCCCCATTCTTAGAAGTTTTCCTCTTTGCACTTTTGAAATACCCAAACCTTGGTCATTAAGGAAAAAGTACACTTCAAGGACGAAACCTGCGATTTCACGACTAAATTTTGGAACTTCAAATTACAGAGACGAAATTTCAAGGTTTAAAGTATCAGAAACTAATCTCAAAGACGACCCATTTCTCAGAAACTAAACAGCTATCAACCCATTTCCAAAACCTGGACAAAGTTCATCACCATTCATCACCCAACACAGCGCGCCACCAATATCAAACATTCATTCCAATTCAACACGCCGTGAGGACCACGTCATGCAAAACGCAAAACGGAACAAACAAAAAAACACAAGCAATCTCGTACCCAATAGAAAAAACACGACACCCCATCAATCAAAAGCCCAGAACAAACGAAAATTCCAAATCCTTAACGACAAATAAAGAAAAGGCTAGCATGAGTGCAGGAACCTGTTGAAGTGAAGCACGTGCAAGAGAAGAGAAGCAAAAGCAGAATGCATGGACAGGGTTTGAAGAAGGATCGGATCATGGGTGTGAAGGTGAAAGGGAAAAACATTTTCCTTTGAACAAAGGAACAAAGGGAATGTTGAGGCGTTCAGATTTTTTTTTGTTGGTGTGAGAGGGAAAGAGAACAGAGTGAGCAATAAGGAACAGAGGAAGAGAGCGAGAAAGTCTGTGTGGAAAAAAATTACGCGGCGGAAACTGACTGTTTTGTTGTGTCCAGTTGGCGAGTGTTTGTCAGAGCAAGAGATCGTGGGCTGAGGAATCCCACTGTAACTTGTAAGCACTGTCAAAACTTCTAGAAAATTCAGCCCACTTTACACTTTTCTATTTTTTTTTTTCATTTTTTATGTTTTTGGTTTAAATGGTTTTATGATATATATATATATATATATATATATATATATATATATATATTTATATATATATAAATATTTTAAATAATACTTAAAAAGCCAGATGGATGAATAGTTAATATTTTGGAAAGAAATGAAAAAGAAGTTTCATTATCATTATTCCTATTTATCATTTTGGAAGGAAATGGAAATAAATAAATCACAATTTATTGTTTTTATTAAGTAATAAATGAAAGAAGAAAATAATTAATTTTAACATATGAATTTTAAATTTATGTTTAGTTTCTACCTTTTTAATATTATGTTAAGTAACTTTAAGGTAATTATTAGTAAGTCAATAAATTATATATATATATATATATATTATACATAAATATATATTATACTTGATCAATTATTTAGTTTTTGAATGTTTTTTCATTGCATTTTTTAATTTAAATTTCAAACTTTACTCTCCCTTTTCCTGTGTTCTAAAGCCGTGGTTTAGATTCAATCAATGAGTACTTAGATTAAAAATAAATAAAGGGTGACTTGTATATTTTAAATTCTAAATTTGATAAAAAATAAGAAAATTAAATTTATAAAACTAAAAAGTTAAAGAGTAAACTAGGAAAGCACATTAAAATTATCTTTTTCATTATCACAAAACTTTCTTTTATCAACACATAACTGTGATATTTTAAAAAAATAAAGGATGCACGCGAAATAATAGTAGTAATCATGACAATATTTTGAAAAATAAAAAAGAAATTCATGTAAAATTTAATAAGAAAACTAAAATATAGATGCAATTTAATTTTTTTTAAGAAGTACAAGTATAATTTAGTCAATAATACCATACCAATCCTTGAGGTTTTGTGAAAAAAAAAAGTTGATATTTTATTTTTTACTCATGTTAACTTTTTCTTAATTATCTAAACAAAAACATTACAATAATACTTTTAAATTGATTAAAAACAATATAAGCGTGTAAAAAAGTTGTTATAAATATTAAAAAGGCAGAGGATTATATACCATGTCCAAAAATTTCAACAAGTGTCCACAATATTCAAATTAAAAAATTATACTCTTAACCTTTTAAATTAAATTATTAATATTTGTTTACACTATCAACAAATTAAAAACATTTTAAACCTATAACTTTGAATGTTTTACAATAAACAATAATCTCATTATACATAAAAATTTATAACCTATAATTAGAGAATAATGTAAAATAATTTAGTGGGAGTGTATGCTATATATATGTTTAAAAAACTGAAAAATATTTAAAAAATTTGAGAGCACGAAAACCATGACAAATAATTTACAATCTTAAAGTCTCGCATTCCAAATTAAGGAGCTTTTGAAAAAGAAAAAAAAAACTGTAGAAACTTACGATTGTGTAAATGTTTTTAATTCTTATAGGATTAGATTATGTGAAAAATAAATAAAACAGTTAGAAGGTTAGGTAACAGTTTATTAATTTATTTCTTTAAAAACCATTATACTAAAAAATGTTATCATAAAAACATTTGCTTTTCTTTTTCTACCAAAATCTTCCTTCTTAAGATTCACAAAGCTAGGAATGGAACGCGCACACAGCCGCCAGCTAAGTTAATTTATTCAAAACTAGAGAAAAAAGCACTTTCAGTTCTGTATTTTTTAAAACATTAAAAATTAATTAAATTATGTAATAAAAGTGGGCCAGAATATAATTACAGTACCAGTAGTTAAAAATAAAATAAAATAAAAATTTACAACAAAATGAAATAAACCATAAAATTTGTTAGATTCATTAAAAGGTTTTATAAACATGTTTTTAATACAAAATGGTGACAGAACTTTTAAACTGATAACATTGTTTGCGAAATAACGGTCGGAAGGGAAATTTTAACTTTCTTTTTAATAGTAAATAACAAATGTGAAAGTGCTTTTCAAAAATGGCTTTATGCGAAAAGCGATTACTTGCGTCTAAGAAATTCTTGTTCAAATAAGTTAGCAACGGGGTTCGGACTCTCAGGGAAGAGCGTTCCCGAAGTGCATGTCACTTTCACGTTTAGACATTTCTTATTACATAAGTAATCAACTACACTAGAAGTTTTATATTGTTTGTTCCATGTGTGTTCAATAAAATTACAAATTTCGTGTTTGTTTTTTCGATTTTTTTAATTAAAATATTATCTTATTTTTTAATATATTTTATTATCTTATTTTTTAATATATTTTATGTTTTAAAGTATTTGTAAAATTAATATTAAATAAAGAAATGTTGGTGTAATTAAAAATGAAATAGAAATGTTCGAGGAAATATTTTTCTTACATATTTCTTATTCGTTAACATTTTTTTTGTGTGGAAGGATTATACTGATGTTAGAATTCATTTTGGATATATAAATTAATTTTCACTTATAAAAATAAATTTATTTAACCTTCCACAAACCCATTGCTACGTCCCATGACTGTGACTAAACGCATGCATTGACCTTCTTTGGAGTGGTAAATGGTTACAATCCAAAGTGACTCACGTTTTTTCCATGAAGTCAACGTAATGAATAGATGACGTACGAGAGAGTAACTCATAAGCACGCCATTCTATAAGGAAAATGGTATGTGAATAGCTTTTAATTTTTGTATACCTATTTAACATCTAAGAAAATCTATCTTTATTTAATTTTTTTTCTAAAATATAATTTCATTAGTGTTAAGTAGGTGTAAAACAAAAAATGGAATATCTATATATCATTAACTTTTTTATAATTGGTACTCTTAATTAGTGTTATAAATGTTCGTATGTTCAACAAAAATGTGAATTTACAGTAATTATAGTTAAATTTATTTTTCAATACAACATTAAATTTACTATAATGAGATTTGTAAGATTTATATCGTCATTGTTTATTGAATTATTTATAAATATCTAATCTCAAATACGAGATATATATGGTTTAGTGTGAAATATGTATTGAACTATATATAAGTTTAATTATTATATCTATCGTCATTTTTATTATTGTTAGGGATGACATTTAAGTCTCTTCTGTGGATGTTGTCAGAATCTATTTTTATTTATTATGGAAAATTTTCATATTGACTAAGTAAGGGTATGAATATGGATATGGAGAATACTCGACTCTTTTAATTGGATATGAGAAGGAGGATGAACATATTTGTTCCGTCCATGTTTTCATACCTTTCCTATTTATGTTCCTGGTTAAGTTATTAAAATACTTAGTTTATTAAATAATGTTATATATATATATATATATATATATATATATATATATATATATATATATATATATATATATATATATACACACACACATTAGTAAGATCCTCAAAAAAATAATAGATAACCAAGCGGAAGCAAAACCAGATCAAATCTTCCCTAAATAAATAATATCCAAAATAATAAAATGCATAAAAGAGAGAAGGGAGGAATCAACAAACACCACAACTTTTAAAGTGGAAAAACCTCAATATGGAGGAAAAACCCATGGGACCTAGTCTAGTAAAAACTTCCGCTAATAATAATTAATGGGTACACCACAAGTTCTATTAGAGATTCCAAGGATCAACAAAGCATTATTCTCTTCACCAACAAGATGGATAACAAACCCCAGTTGGTACTTTAAATAAACAATAGAGTGAACCACCCCAATATATAAGAAGAGGAATAAAATATTTTCTCCAATGTAGTTTTTCTGTACAGACTTCCACCAGATAAACTGGTTGCTCTTTTCTTCTTCTTCACTCTCTCTAATGGCTTCTCACTAAAGGCACTCACAACTTCTTTCTCTCTGTCTCTGATGGCTAAGAACCCATAAAAAAATACCTCATTTTATTTTTCTTAATTAAATCAGTGTGGACCCAATAAAAGACCCACCTGACAATATATATGCATACTACACACATTCTATTTTTTATTTCTTCAAATTATTTGGTTTGTCATAAAATTCATTCGCATCTTCAAGATATTTTTCACGCTAGCTTTATGGCGAGAAAAAATGGCTTATGTTTTCCTCCCTTTAAGTTCAAGGCATTCCTCCTGTTATAGAAGGTAAAATGAGAGATTATGGAATTCTTTGTAAGAGTGTGGAACTACCCACTCTATTAAAAAGTAGAATTACCAACTTTTATACAAATTTTCAAGTGGATGAGATAGGTCGAGTGGTCTCTGTTGGAGATGGGATTGCACGTGTTTATGGATTGAACGAGATTACCAAATTGAGTTGATAGTGATAGATCGTAGTGCTACTAGCCCTGTTGGGAAAAACCATAGGGAAAAGCCCGAAGGGAAGTGGCCCAACGAAATCACACTCTATCGGTACACTATAAAATGAAGGAAGAAACTTGGTGAAGTTCAGGCATTTCTTGAGCCAAGTATACCATTGAAAGAAAACCTTGGTTGGACTATCCCTATATATAATAAAGTTACATCTTTTCATCCTTTAGGTAGGGATCAAATTAATTTAGCTGTAACGATACCCCGATTGTTCGAGTCCAAAAGGATTGGATTTGTGCTAATACGGATTTGATAGCGCCATTTTCTTTCGATTTAGACCATGCCTTTAGGCTGTCGAGTGTTCTTTTATGCAATTGTGTTCAAATATGTATGTCAAATAAATATTAGGTTAAATATGTTTTTGGTCCCTTAACTTTCAATGAATTTTGGAATTAATCCATTTCGAAACTTTGAACTAATTTAGTCCTTCATCTTTTGAAATACGTGGATTTAATCCTTTTAATCAAATTTTGTTAGGTTTATTTGATGTTTTGTACGCATTTCAAGATTGTATTTGAGTTGTTTATACTGATTGACACATTTTTGCTTTAATGTTAAGTCAAATACTATTATGAAACGTGCTTGAAATGTCAAATAAACTTTAAAAAAATTGATTAAAAGGACTAAATCTACGTATTTCGAAAGATGAAGGATTAAATTGGTCCAAAGTTTCAAAATGGACTAATTCCAAAATTCACTTAAAGTTAAGGGACCAAAAACATATTTAATCCTTAAATGTTTTTTATTTCTCACATTTGAATATTTCTACTATCTTTTAATATTTTTATTTTTATTTATTGTATTTTTTTTCACATGAAAATGTTTAACATTGTCAATTTAAGTGTTCAATAACATAAATCTTTCATTGACTAAGTAATATAAAAAACTTATTTTCTTTGTTCTGTTATTATTAATTTTTGTTTCATTTGAAAAACTTTTTTGTTTCGCTAAAACATTTTTTATTATCTATCGACCGTTCAACTAGGTTGATATTTGAGAAGTTTTCTTATATCTGTAACATTATTTTTCATCTTATCATACCCTTAACTATACATTTCTTTTACTTTGTGTGATTTCATTCAAATGTTTATCAAATTGTTTCCATTTGATATTTTCTTTAATATTTTAGTTTTGTTTATTTTATCATGTAGAACAAATTTTATATTTTTATATAATTATTTTTATTTTCTAACTCATTATCATACATGTAATTTTATCACTATAACTACATAAATAATTTTTATTTACTATAATATAATAATTTAATGTAATTATCATGATTTTTTTATCACCATCTTAACATATATTAAAGTTCAAAAGATGAAATATCTATGTTAAATTTTAATTACTATTAGTTTAATCTTTGTTTTTTTTTTTTTTTTTTTTTTTGATCAAGTAATATATTGTAATGTTTATTAGTGTACACAAAAATAGATTTGACTATAATTTAAAAAATGAAGTAAACATCATTTAAATTATTTTTTTAATTTAAATATTTGTTTCCTTTTATATATTTTTTAAATTTTTAAAATTTTATCAACTAGGGTAATATTAACATATGCAAATTTAATAAACGTTTTAGCACGCATGAAATTTTATTTAGTATTTTAATTTGAAATGTATAAAATTATAATTTTTTTTCTAAATATTTGATATCTAAGAAACAAAAATATCCTTCTTTTAGTATTAAATTTTTGATAATAATATGTTTTCTTTACCGTAATTTTTGTATTATTTTGTACAAATTAATTAATTGATATTAAAATAGTAAGAAAACGGGTACGAGTACAAGTATATACCCGTTTTCCAGTGAGAATGTGGATGAAATAAAAATTTGATACCCGTTGCGTTTTGGGATGGGGACCAAGATGAATTTTTCTCTGGAGATGGGTATGAGATAATGAAACCCATCCTTGCGCTGCCTCATTGGCATCCCTAATTATTTTCATCCATTTCTTCTCCAAATGAAAATTGTGCATCCACATTGGTATAAAGATTTATGTTATTAGTGCATCCAAAGTTGGGATCTCTTCTTGCTCCATCTAAGTGAACATTTTTATCATCATTTTCACTTTGAGCTTGCTCAATCTCAACAATATCTCCATCTCCCTCTCTAGTTATTTATTCATCATCTGACTCAATATCATCAAACAGAAGAACAATAATTTTCTTAATGTGATAATTATTGACTTTAAGTTATACATCACATAAACCAAATCATGCAACCTTTTCTTTTTATGCAAATGATTTCTTCTCTTTGTATAAACATATGATTAAATATGAAATTTTAATAAATGTGTAAACCAAATAAAGTTTGTTTGTGTTTTTGGCTGAATTGTTAAGTTGAGAGTGGGGTGAGTTTCTTTTTTCTTTTTTTTTTATGTCTGGGTTGATGAGCCAACCTTTCTTAGCACAGGTTCAACCTGAGTGAGCTGAATTTTTAATAGGTTGGGTTTACTTTTGGTTCGTACTGAAATTTGTAAATTTTTTTAACTCAACTCGGCTTGAACCCATGTTGGACCAAGTTAGCTCACATGTTTTAACTCATTTTGACATCTAGTCATTAAAGTGCAAAGTTGTCTCTATGGTACCATTTCCTTTTCTTTCCTCATATCTTTACACTGTGCTATGATTGTTTCCTTTCAACTGACCAAACTTGTAATGGATATTACCATTGGAGACAACTCTTTATTCCTCTCTATATGGTTATGGTTCTCACTGGTGTGTTGTACTATTTTTGTTACCAAGAGGGATAATGTGGATTGGAAGAGGAGGAGCAACAAGAAAAGGTGAGGAAAGGGTATGAGCAACGAGAGAGGATGAAGGGAGGGGAGGAGAGACCAAGGAGGGTGGGGGTAAGCAACCAAGAAAAGCAGGGGAAGGAGAGAAACAACAAGGAAGAAGAGGGGAGAGAAGAGAGAGAAGAGCAACACCATTTATCACGTAAAAAAAAAGTTAACATCATTAGGGGATGATAACTCCATCCATTCATTTCTAAAATATAGGGACAAAAAATGATTGAAGTTTCAGATAGAGACAAATTTCAAAATTGTGTTATAGTTTAAGGACAAAAAACATAATTAACCCTTGATTAAACCTATCTTCTATAAGTTTTCGCTCAACAACAACCTTGTAAGGATACATTTGCAAAGAGAATCCAAATTTTGCATCTCCAAAATTGTGACATCTCCACCCAACACATTATGAGCATGATTATAGGCGAAGTGACTTAAATTTAGATCCTAAAAACTCTTTTTCTTTCAAGAAACAAGCCCTTGAAGATTCTAGTTCTCCCTCGTTATAATCTCCACTTCTGGCCTATGGCTATTAGACTTCAAATGGGTGGATTACATTGATTTTTTAGTCATAGAAGCCATTTTTCATTTTAGATGATGATTCGATGCGATTGCTTCAACATCCAAAACTATTTTGCTTACCCTTACAATGTTCTTTGCATCTTTCAGAGCTTTCATTACCTTAAAATGACACGTCATTTTCTTTCGAGATATAGTCATTTGCTTATCAATGCAAGTGAAAGGTTAAGGATTAGTAAATTAAGAAAATAGAGTCAAAGCAAATTTATACCAGAGAGACATATACTAATACAAACTTTTAGACCCCTGGCCTAATATTTGAGATTTAAAAGGTTAGTAGTGCTAAATATAGACTCGAACTTGTTCAACTTCTCACAATTGTTGCACTCAACCAGTTCCAACTCTTCTACTTTTCGAGCACTTTGGACGTGAGGGTTTTGAATCTAGTAAAGAGAAAAACCTTGAAATAAAAAAGGATTAGAAGAGGGGGCTCAAATCTTTAGGAAACGAACTTTAAAGCACAAAAGACACAAAAGACCTCATCCATTGGTACTATTTACGGATGCCCATGATTGCGTAGAAGAAATTTTGAACTCAAAGAAATAGAAAAACATTTTGGAAGTCAATACTATACCCCAAAGTGAGTGAATAATATATGGAACGCCTGAACAAAAACCTAACTATAGGGTTATAGTTTGGGAGGTGTGATGTTCATGACCTTTACATATTATTTTCAAAAGAATCTAGCGGTAACTACAAACCTTGCTTTATGGAAACCATATAATAAAAAAAAGAAAGATCTACCCTCTACATCATCGACCTCCTTCTTGAAAATGAGTTTGTTGGGCTCACACAAGCCTGGATTCCTACATATTTCTCCTTGGTCTTACTAATGGTTTGAAGATTACAAAAGACCATAGTTTTTTTTTAAAGGTGCAATTGGAGGTCTTCATCAACTGATCAATCTTAGTCTAAGGGTAAGACGCATTGTAAGCTACCCTATTTATAAAATGAAGCTCCAATAAAACCTAGAAAAACAATATGAAAACCAAAAAATACAAATGAAATCCTAATAGGTAATGAAAAATTAATCTTTAAAAACTAGAACAAACTATGCGAGCCTAACATAAAAGCGAACATAAAACAAAAGTGTGAAGAAGACTAACAATGATTGAGGAATGGAAGAGATTTCGGCGTACCAAAAGAGAAAAACCAATGGGTGAGCAAATGGAAGTCTCAAGAAAATCTTTTGTTAAAAGATGAAGTAATGGAGAAATGAAGTGGCCTATCCACTTCAACAATTTGAGACAATGCAAGGGGAAGTTGCAGTGAGAATCATAATTGCTTAAACAACATGCCAATCCTGCCTAGGCACATGAAAATGTAATTAAAAGATGTGAAGGTCTAAGGGGTTTTCATTTCGAAATGATGCGACGTTTGAGAGTTCCAATGGAAGCTTCTAGTGGTAACACTAGTTAAGTCTTGTAACCCTAGTTAGATTAAGGGATTTGTGTATCTCATGATAAAATGGGTCAAATAGAGTCCAATCATAAATCATAGCTCAATCCCACAAAGTCAATTAAGCCTTATGACCTTATTCGGCTCAAGGTTGGTAGCTATGTACTATTATGATAAAATAAACGACTAAATAGTTTTCATGACAACAATTAAGTCACCTTGTAGTTGAATTACTTGTAATTGAATTGATAATAACTTATGCAAGTTTAAGCAACAAAATTCTAAAAAGTTATTTTGTTACTCAAAGTTTTAAATTATTCAAAAATTTTCATTTAATTCAAACAAATTATTTTTTAATAATTGTGTTTTCCTACTAAAGAGGACTCTCCCTATTAATATATGATAACTATGACCTATAAGGAGTATGAAATGTTTTAAATTATTTAAACTTTGAACTATAACATATTTTATTAATGTTATTTTTTTTTCAAAATAATTAGTTAATCATTTTGAATTAGTTTCCTTTTAATTGTATTTTATATAAGAACAAAGACGCAAATCTAAGGTCTTGTAACTGCACAAGAATGGTAGGGACAACATCAAGAGTTCGTGTAACCAATTATGGTCTTGGCTTCTCCAAAGACTTTCATCCACCACACTCTTGATACACAATTATCCCAACACATTAAAAGGTATATATATATATATATATATATATATATATATATATATATATATATATATATATATATATATATATATATATTTTTATAATATAAAAAAAAAAAGATATGAA
>Ga0214544_1001868_pt1 | contig 44347 bp, 25 predicted proteins | sample CNSS3metaG_FD_160074 | JGI IMG/M metagenome (GOLD analysis project Ga0214544, IMG submission 160074) | Root nodule microbial communities from cowpea collected in UCLA plant growth center, Los Angeles, California, USA - CNSS3 | ecosystem: Host-associated > Plants > Roots > Nodule | place: USA...
ATAAATAAAAATAAATATTTATAAAATAAAAAAAAAAATATAAAAATATATATATATATATATATATATATATATATATATATATATATATATATATATATATATATATATATATATATATTATTCAACCTTTCTCAAACATAGGTCAAATAATTACACATAATTGATATCCAATCTAGATAGTATATTTCAAACTTATCAACTAATCTATTCTATCTTTACACTTTACATTAGTTATTCAATACATGTAGAATTTTAAGAGCATGAACATTTTAAAATATTAAGGTTTAATTATTATTATGGTTTTAATATTTATTGTTTATATTCATTTTGGTTTCAATATATGTATTTGGTCAAATCAGATTTCATGTTAAATTGATTTAATTTGGTTTTCTTTTGCCAGATTTATATAAATAACGTTAAATTTATTACGAAACAAAGACATGGCCGTGGGTTTGAAAATTTTTCTTATTTTTTCTATATCTCAAATCAACAAATATACAATTAATATATAAGGATTGTCAATCCTAAACTTACTCGTGAATTACGAAGGATAATCACAACTTTCCGAAATTAATTTATTTAAAATGTGTGGAGTGTGTAGTTTTCCTTGGACTTTAAATTATATATAAGTACGTCCAAACTCTATAATAACTTTAGGAAAAATTCATTAAAACATGTAATAAAGAATCACATTGCAACATAATGAACAAGGCATAATTTAACATTTAAGGAAACTCTAATATAAGAATATGGAAAATGAGTATCAAACTCTTAAAACATCAAATACTCTAAAAAAATTCTCGGTTCATTCAATGTAAGTGTAATATTTACAAAAGATTAGAAGTGTATCCACAAAATTGAAAAAATAAGAAAAAAAATTGTTAAAATTTACAATCGTCTTAATAAAAGGTAATGGTGAAGAAGAGTTAAGAAGTTGCAATATTCTTCATCATAGATAATCATGATGATAGTTTAGTTAGTGTACATATTGGGAAAAGGTTCATGTGGAGCCACCAAGAGGACTAAAAGGTTGAAGATATTCCAGTCCAGTAATCGTGGTACATGCCAATGCGCAATCCAAATATATTCCATCTTAGAGCCTGAAGGGCCGAAGATACTCCAGCTCGATAATCTTGATATGCACTAATCTGAATATACTCCATTCAAATCTTGTGATACACAGGCTTATCAGGGCAGGTAAATAATTTGAGGACAAGAAAGGAGGTCATGATAGCAAACTAAGAAATGAATCTCGATGTCCTTAGCACAAGGGCAGAGGATACCTCGACAAAGTAAGTTGTCATATGTACTAAGCATGTGCAGAAAGGAACATTAGCGGTAAGATAGGAATTAGACTAATTAAGCACGACTAATGAGACATAATACAGATTAAGCACTGTAAGTCCCAGGCCCATAAGGTTTGGCCCATTAAAGTAGTATAATAAGCACCCTGTTCACGAGGTAAAACATCATGTTATTTTTTACTATTGTAGTCATTTATTACTTTGACACTGACTTGAGCGTCAGAGTGACTTTGCAGGCCCCCCGCGAGTAGAATCCTTCATCGGAAGAAGACACTCAAGTACCTGGGAGAAGACACTCAGGCACCTGGGAGAAGACACTCAGGCTCCTAGACTTAGAACAGAAGTAAAGAGGGTGGACGTGTGCATTACTAGGTTCATTGGTCCCTATATAACTTTGTGTTTACGAGTACATTGATATTCGGTAGGAACAATTAGGTGTATTAAGTATCTATAACTTCCAAATAAATTAAAGTTAGTTAATAATACTTAATTACTTTAATTTAGAAAATGCTTGAAATAACTTAAACACATACATACTCTTACATTAAAAAAAAGAATTAGTGACAACTATTTAGTTTTCTATCGAACCTTTAGAAAATATTTTATTTCTATGTCGCTGTAGTATCTTCCTTCACATTCTAAACCTTAGTTTTCTCAAACAAAATATTAAAAAGATTTCTTAAATCGTGAAAAAATATAGAATATTTAACAAAATTAGAAAATAGGAAGTTAATGCATGAAAAGTTGATGTTAGATTTTTCAAATAAGGATATTAAGAAGAATTGATAATAACATATTCAATTAGTGTTTTACCCATACAATGCACGTTTTTTTAAAAATAAAATATATTTATTATGTAAATTTAAGTTCATAAAAATATCATTAAAAATCAATATAAATGTTTTGGTTATAAAATCAAATAATAATATCTTATATTTTTTTCGAAAATATATTTAAATTATTTATAAAAAAAACTTAATATTTGAGATCTACACCTATATATATATATATATATATATATATATATATATATATATATATATATATATATTGTTAGTTTATATTAGGATGGCAAAGCGAACCAGCTTGGCCCGTTTTGGCCCGCCCGGCCCGCAAAATGCGGGCGGGGTTGGTCTATCATGCAGTTTAATTTTGGATTCACTTTTCTGGCTCGTCCTGCCTCGCGAGTTGGTCCACGGGTCCACGGGCTAGCTCGCATTTGTGATGAACAATTTTTTTTTGTTGAGCAAAATACTTTTTATTTTCATAATAATTGATATTCATTTCTATGGAAATAATTCCAATTAGTTTACCTAATCAAATACCAGAAAAATAACAACGAAGTTTATAACTAAAGTACAATAACAACATGCCACCTTACAAGACATGTACCTAAAAATGCTTCATATTCAAAAACTAAAATCATTATCTTATATACAATGATTATACATAAACATAAACATAATAATAATAATAATAATAATAATAAAAATAAAAGGAGCTTAAAGAAACAATATGATGAATGATGTGAGAACTAAAAAAAATAAGAACATATAATTTTGTAAGTAGGCCAGCCCGCCCAACCTGCCTTTAGCCTGCGCAGGCTGCGGGCCTATGCGAGACGGGCTATTGCGGGCCAGCGAGTTCAACATCCTAATCCGTCCCGCATTTTTTTTTGTGTGGGTCTACGGGCCAATCCGCCCGGTCCCTCCTGAATTGCCATCCTTAGTTTATATCTATAATGCATAATTGAATAAATAGATTCTGAAAACAAGTGATACAAAAGGTTCAATAAATAATAAATCTCACTAAATTTTATATGATTTTGATATTATCTTAAGGTATAAACTTTGAATATAACTCAATCTTATAAAAGCAACTTATATTAAATGAAACTTGCATTTATATAAGTTCACTTTATCTCTGATAAATATGAAATGTCAAACAATTTATAATTCAAAATTAATAAATTAAGCATAAAATTAGACATTAACGTATAATTTGATAGAGAATGATATAATAAATCTAACAAATAACAAATCTTGTTAAATTTCATATGATTTTGATATCATTTTAACATTTTAAAGAGTAAATTTTAAATTTTAAAATCAACTTGAAAATAAAATATTTATTTATATATCAATAAATATGATATGTCTAATCATTTATAATTCAAAAGCTCAAAGAATAAATTTGTAAATTTTTATTTACATACATCATATATCTTATTTAAATCGGGTCTTAATACCAAGTTCATAATTAAGATGGTATGGTTGAATTATGAATTTTGGAAGCACTTATCTTTATAATGGAGTGCGGAATGGTTGTGCTTGGGATTAATTTCAAAGGCTAATGATTTAAGATAAGATGTAGCAATAAAAAATTGAAGGTTTTGAAGGGTTGAAAATGAAGAAAGTTTGAAGAGAGGTAGGTAGATTGTGGAAAGATCCAAGAAAGAACGACGAAGGTTTAGTGTGGCAGTGACAGGTGTCGGACACCCATGAGTGATGAGAAGCAGAGAAGCAGTTACCTCTGTCTTAGGTTTGTTTGGCATTTAGTGAACAGTGAGCTACAACCCTAACCCTACACCTCTCCTCTCAGCTTCCCTTCTTTCTTCTGCACATGCTCTGCTCCGTCAAAACCCAACATCATTATTGGACCCACACCCACACAATTTCAAATTCACACGTAAACTAATAATACGTATTACTAAAATTTCTTATTTAAAATTTTACTTCTGCTTTCACTAATTATATCCTTATTATTAAAATTTAGATGCTCTGTCATTACGGGCCAATGAGAGCCAATCAAAGTAATACGTGTTACAATGTTTTATGTCGTATAGGATAAATTAGAGGGTAGTGATGGTACCTATATAATAAACTTCATCATAATTCTAGTTTTATATTAATGAAATATTTTATTTGATTTTTATTATATTTTTGTAATAAAGTGGTATAAGATTTGAGTTAAATTCTTAGAGAATATGAGTATATCTAGAATTGGAAGGTACGAGAAAATGATTTATATATTGTATAATTCTTTATATAATGCTTTTTTATTAAATAACGATCATGATTTTTCATCAAATTTGAAATTTTTATTAGGGGTGTCAAACCAGATCGAACTTAATGGTCGACTCGCTAATCTCATATAAAAAATGTGGGTCGAGTTGGGTCATGTGTTTCGACCCATCAATTCGAAAGAGTTTGACTCGCCTGACTCGTCAACCCGCTGAGTTGTATCATGGGTCAATTCACAACCTGTCTTAATCACCTACCCAGAGCAACACAGAGGCTAGGGATGTCAACGAGGCGGGTAGGGTACAAGTAGTAGCTCCCCCGTACCCTACCCGCTAAATAAATATTTGCCTCGTATCCGTACTCATATTCGTCGAGTATCCGTTATGCAGTACCTGCATAATTTTTTAATATCCACGGATACCCGCAAATATTTACAAAAAAATAAAAATAAATATTTAACAACATATTTTAATCGTAAATTCAAATAAAATACAATACATAACATTCATAAATTTTAAACAAAGTCGAAATAATCCATTTAAATAGTGTTGGATGTAAGACCCACTTTCTTTTCTGCCCTTAATGTTTAAGGGTCTAGCCTTAACTGTTGGGCCTAAGGCCAGCCCAAGGCCAGCCCCCAAGTTCTCCAGAAACCCCAGTTGTCCTTTCACTTCCCATTCTGCCTCCCAACTCTAAAACAACTCACTTCCACTCTCTCTTTTATCTGACAGAGAGCTCTGCTAGGGTTTGATCAAGACTCTTCTCCGAGCTAGCTAAGTTCCATTTAATCCAAGTAAGTTGATCCTCAACTAGTAGTTTCTCTTCCCTAGCTTTGTTGTTGTGGTTCCGATTAGGGTCATCTCAGTAATCTCATTTTTATTCTAGTGTCGGTGTTTTTAGCTCACAAATATGTTCCTAGAGTTGTAGTGCTCATTTGTTGGGCGCTTATCGTTGTCCAGTACCATCTATCCAAGTAAGGGAAGTTAGGGTTTTGCGTTTCTATGCTGTTTTAACTGCTATTAGAATGTTTGGTACTCTTGAACGCTTGTGTGGTGCTGTCGATGGTATGGAAGATGTATGGTATGCTCTGGTCGTGACGACATGCGTGAGAGCATGTGAGTTCTGCTGAACTCGCCCAGACGAGTTAGGTGGTCACCCAAAACAAAAGCTCTCGCTTAAGCGAGGAGCTCTCGCCTGAGCGAGAACAACAATAGTTCACCCCCTCTCTGTTTCGAGGGCTCGCCTAAGCGAAGGCTACTAGCCTGAGCGAGAGTAGTCTCGCATGAGCGAGATGGGCTAGCTTGAACGAGACCTCGACGTACCCTCTATTTGCAGTCTCGCCCAAGCGAGAGCTGGTAGCTTGAGCGAGAGGTTCCTCTCGCCTGAGTGAGAACTCTTTAGCCTAAGCGAGATTGACAGAGTTGATTGTTTATGTGTGTGTTTCACATGATTGGATGATTTTTGCTTTAAACAGTTCAAGTATGATGCCATGTATGCTCTATATGATATATTGGGATTTGAATTGATGGGAGTGAATGAATTCATGAAACATGATGGGGTTGTTGGTTGGATTTGGTATAAGTTTGTTATGCATGATAAATCTATGGTTGGTTGGTGAGACATGGATATGGTATGAGTTGGATGTAATTCCATGAACCTCTTGGTGAGATCTCATGGTGGTGTCGTATGTGATGAACGTAATTCCACGAACCTCTTGGTGAGATCTCATAGTGGTACCTTATGTGATGGACGTAATTCCATGAATCTCTTAGTAAGGTTTCGTGGTGGTGCTGTAATGTATATAATTAGGTAAGGATTCATGTATCCTGAAACTCTAAAGGGTTAGTTAATCTCACGTAGAGCGGACTAACTCAAGTGGTGAAAGTAGCAGGATGCCCTAATCTTTGGCAGGATAATGGCCTTAGATGTTTGAAGGTTAACCTTGTGCGTGGTAGGGTGAAACCCATTAGCAATGGCTCTATAGAGCAGTAGAGGTCACCATAAGTGCAAGCATCCAGTGAATATGACCGATTATATGTATCCGGATAATTGAGTCTTAGTGTCTTCCTTGTTTGTTATCACATGATTGTTTACCTAGCTTGTTGCATGTTTATGATATGTTTTAAGTATTTGTGTTCCATAACATGTTAAAATGATTTATACTCTAGCTTACCCTTTTTGTTTGCTTGTGTGTTTTGGGTGTGGTTTCCTTTTTACAATGATCATCAATTTATTGATGTGAGCAGATGTGAAAATCCCTAGTGGTCAATAGGGTGATGAAAACTCTGCAGTATAGCCAGGCTATAGTTGGATCTCATTCCTTCAAGTACTCTCTGTAGGCATTGTTGCTTATGTATCTTAATCAACCGTCAAACTATTACATTCTATTTTGTTAATGACATCGTGGTATGCCTTAGTTTTCTCTTCGAGTATATTTTGGATAACTGTAATGGGTGATACTTATACTCCATGCATTGCTCTTTATATTATATTCTATGTGACGTTTCATTTATAGGATTTATTCTCTATTAAATGGGACATTACATTGGATGACAATTTACAAAGAAATATTTCTTTTAAAACTAATTGATAAAAAATAACTCATTCAAAATCAATATCTTAATATTTTAATCTAAATTAGAGTATAACGGGTACGGGTATCCACGGATACGGATATTATGATATTTGTACCTGCCTCGTTAACATGCAGGTGTTAAAAATACTCGTATCCATTACCCGAAGATATCCATTTACAATATTCATTTCCTACCTGTTGCGAGTTTTATCCGTGGATACCCGCGGGTACAAATTTTTTTTTGACATCTCTAACAGAGACTGAAACAAAGAATCTTGCCTTTCTCCCACTTTCATTAAGTTGCTTTTAGGTTTTTAGGGTTTTTAGTAATACAAAATTAAGTATGGCTTGGCCAAGACCAGTTTACTCTTTGCACACCCCATGTTTACTCTTTACAATAAGATAAATGGTAAAAAAAAGGTAGGCAGCCCGCCAGCCTGCCCATTAGCGGGATGAGTTCAAGTTCTTAACCTGTTTTTAGGTGTTAGACTGGTCTGATCCGATCAAATTTTGGCGGGCCAGAAATAGGTTGGACTGATCTGTTTTTGACAATTATGATTTTTACAAACAACAAAATATTGTAAAAAAAATGATTTTTTGATAAAGTTTTGTTTAACAAACTTTCACAAACAACAATTTTTAGCAAAAAAAACATTAAAACTTTATTACTTTATTTTTGTAATTTTCATAAAAAAAGTAAAAAGGTTACTCTATTTAATAACTTTGTTAATTTTGTTAACAAAATATTTGTCAAAAAATCATTTTCAAGTATAAAAAATAGTAATGTTCTTCATTAATGTGTTTTTTCTCAACAATTAAGGCGGGTTTCCTTTTTTTAAGTTTAAATAGTCTTAAATTTCAGTTGAATTTAACTTACCAAAATACAAATTTTTAAGTTTAATTAAAAATTAGACTGTTCAAACTTAAAATTGACATTAATAATAAGGATTGTACATTTAGTGTTAACATATATTTTTCGTTTTCATTTGCGAGATTAGTCTTTCAATTTAATAAAATAAAAATATTGTAACAAAACCAACGAATTAAACATAGAAAATAATATTATTCAATAAAATTTATAACTTATATGAATTTAGTTCAACCAAATATTGTTAACAATTTTAATTCTACCAAATTATTTTCCAATCTTTTCAACTCAATTTAATCTCCCACATAAAGTCATATATATATGAGAAAAAAAGTTAATAATTGGAAAATTGACATATTTTACTCTTTTGATAGAAAATACACGGTATTTTCTTTTAGTGAACTACGATAAATAATTTCAAACAATTTGTTCAGTATTATAATTTTCATGTTCTTTGAAAATGAGTTTTTCATTGTTGTATTTTCTTTTTACATTGAAATAACATACAACTGTTATTTTGATATTATTTACAAATAAATGGGTAAAGTGCAATGCTTTTATTTCTCCAATTTACTCTAATTTAGGTTAAAATTTTACATCTCACATAGTAAAATAAATTCATTTTTTCATAATTATAATAAAAATATAAATTATAATATATAAGTGTTTATAAATATATAAATTATCTTTCATACTTATATTTGATCATTTAAATTTGTATATAAGTTATTTTAAATTAAAATAAAATAGTTAAAGCTAAATACACAAAAGTAAAGATGCAAAAATAATTTGAAAAAATCGAAAAGGTGTTCTTATTTACAAATTGAAAATTGGAGACAATAATGATAACAATATACATCTTTTGAATGGTGACGATGTTCCAAAGTGAAACAGTGAAACCAAACAAACACATGAGCCGACAATTCCGAAGATTAGAAAACACTTTATACGACACCGAATCCAAAGCTATGATCATGTCAATAACGCAATTATATTGGCTCAACCATTCATATTAAAATATTTTTAATCTCATTATGCAGCGTATATTCTTATAATATACTTCCTCGCAAATGAAAATATATAATTATAATGCATTTTTATTATATATTTAATAATTTGACAATGATTGTTTTAAATTTACATTTTATAAACTTTTTAATTAATTAACTAATTAATAATATTTTTTTTTCACATTATATTCAATCTTTTCTTATTCGATCTCATAATTCAAATGAAGAAAAACTTGATTTATAAATAATATAATTTTCATCCACCAAAAAAGTCAATCACGGATAACATATAATTTCAGACATTTAAGATCAAACTAATGTATATCTCAACAAATCTAAGAAAACAAACTTTGAAAAAGAAAAAAGTTTATTTTCTTGTCCAAGCACAATCCTTATCATAGTGTTTTTCAATTTGTCAACAATCTTTATGGAATAAAAACAAACACCCAATTCAAATCAGAAGACCGAAATGTTATACATGTAATGAGTTTTGATGAAGAGGTCAAGAAGGAAGAAGATGAGATTCTCTTCACTTGGACTTTACCGGAGTTTAGAAATAAAAAGTCTTAATTCCACTTTTATTCCTTAAATTTAAAATAATTATTCAATATTTTTCTTCAATTTATTTTTAATTCAATGTGATTTTCATTTTTTTTTAAAAGACATAATTTAGTCCCTCCTTGCGTTATTAACTTTTACCTTGCATGACAATAAAATTCTAATTTGAATCATTTTGTAAGACTAAATATATTTTTTTTAAAAGAGAAAACAATAAAATTCATATTATATTCTTTTTTTTCAAAATAAACCTATTTCTTTTATAAAATTCCTCAAATAAATACAACTTCACTTTATTTCTCTCATCTATACACTTATTTACTATTTCCCTCGAGTCAGAATTTCAATTCAGTATTTAAAAAGCCGAATTTTAATATAATTGCTTTTCATTTTTTTCAAATGAAAGGAGGAGAATTCAGTATCACGATTGACAATTCCAAATTCTCAAATGATAAAGAATTTATTTAGATAATGAAAAAAAAATAATATAGAAAAAGTAGAATAAACTAAAATAGAAGACGTCTATATAACTTATCCTATAAAAAGATGGTCAAACATGGTTGGTATTGTTTTGATACCATTTATTGTTTTGATTTTAGACCCAGAAACAACAAATTGGGGACTGACTTCTTTAAATCACCGAAAGCTGTCCCTATCATAAATTAATTGAAAACAAAGAATACATTTCTAAATTGATTTAAATATTAAAAGTATATGTTGATATTTCCTATAACTTTTAGTAACAAAATTAGAAGGCTCAGATAGGTACTGAACAAAATAAACACATTTCTTCCCATAAAAATATTTTTTTATTTATTTTAAAAATGTAGTACATACAAGAATTTTATGTGACAAAAAAAGAGCCCATTTATTTTTAAATAAAAATCAGAGAATTAATTTCATGGACAAAGCTGAAACCCATTGCAGTAACATTCTAATGTTGAACAAGTTTCAACGAAAACACACTTGTGCTGAGTGAATGAAGCACCAACCAATATTCCTCAAAAGAAACAAAAGAAGTTCACAATATTGTTATTGCAATATGCAAAGCAGAAAATTGGTCAGCAAACATACCAAAATGTGTTGGTTGTGGAACTTCCTAAACCAAACTGTGAATCATTGAGCATAGGCCTTAACGAAGCATAAAACCAGTTCTCACCTCTTCAAATGAATTCGAATCATCTAATCTAGGCAAAGTAAATAAAAAATAAAACACAATTTAACAATAATTAATTTAAATTCAAAATGAACATTATGCCGAAGACTTTTGTTTCTTGGATTTCTTCCTTGATGCGTGTTCCGAGGATCCCATGATATATGTCTCTGCATTGAGATTTTCTTCAGATTTACGCTTCCCAAACTTCTCTGTCTTTGTCTGCAAATAGCCCATTTTTAGTGAGATAATTCATTTAAAGAGAAAATAACAACAAAATTCTGGGAGAAATTTGTTACCTTTAAGGACTTTGCAATATCAGCTACGTTATTGGCAGCATCCTCTGATTTATCCACAGGCTTTACCGGCTCCTAAAGAGAACAAACAAAAATTTAACGAAACAACCTGAAGAAGACTTAAAGTCAACAATTTAACAACACATGGTATATGTTTGGGTTCCATTTTCAAATGCACCCCTACGTTCATTTGCACGATAGCGTAGGAAGAACAGAAAGTGTTTTCTTTTTTTGTGCTGTTCCTCTTCTATGTGTTCAAAATACATTGATTTTGATGTTTTAAGATATATTAAGAACATTTATTTTATTTTGATGGACATTGTTAACGCTGCTCAACAGAGAACAACACACAAAAAGAAATAGTAGAAAATCTAGACTCTGGAAGAACATTTATGAATAGGGGAAAAGGTATAATATGTTGGAAGTGTAACCCCGAACACAATAAATAATTGTACATAGTAGAGAAAATTGCAAATAAAATGTTGGTATTAACCTTGGGAGGGATAAAGGCCTCTTCTCGTTTCCTTTTGCTTTCAGCAGTTTTTTCAGCCTGCTTCTCCTGCTTCTCTTGCCATATCTTTGCCGATTTTCTCTTGTTACTTAAAAAGTATTCTCCAGTTTCTAATTGTATATCAATCTGAAATATCACATAAATTACAAAACACGCCATAAAATTTATTTCATAAATTAACAAGCATAATACCAGAAGAATATAGTGTCAAAAACTTGGATTAATATATACATACAAAACATAAACGAAAAAAGTTGTGGAATTGATGCTGTCATCTTATTTATAGGTCAAGAAAATATCCATATATTCAGAAATCCTAGATAATGCACACTTGAGCAAAAGGTGAGCATATCAATTCCCAAAGATAATGCTCGAGATTGAATATCAATTATAATTGATATTCACTGTGTCTATTGCCTTCATTCAAACAAGTACAAAATAAGGTATAATATGCTACCACATAATATCAGCTACAGATAAAATATTAGAACTCAGCTTTAACAAATTAATATCAATTAGGAGAAAAAAATAAGCACTAATCACAACAGAGCCAGAAATAACAAGTGGATCACTAGGGTCTTACTAAGGTGATTGAGTTCTTGAGAACCATTAAAATGTATTTCTTCTCAGAAAACCATTAGGCAAATTTAAACCGAAAGGAATTTAATTAACCATAATTAGACTCTGTACATAATTGGAAGAAATCGAACTACATCATATGTATCAGAAGTTGTCTCACCTTGCTGGGCTGTTGTGGTGGAGGGAATGGAGTGTATGGTTTCTTTTGTTTAGAGTTAGCCTTCTTTTGCTTAACGTTTTTCCTAGGTAAATATATGAAGAGTCAATGAAACTAAAACCGAGAAACTGAGAGAGTGAGAACTTATAAAAATTATCAAATAAGAAGTATACTTCTTGAATTTTGGAAGGAACCTATCCCAGTTCTCATTGGCAAGGTCCGGGTTCTTTTCAAGTTCTTTCTTCATCATAAGAATCTGACCAAGTGAAAAGAAAAAATAAGATTTTTTCTATATCGAAAATCTATATCACACAAAAATCAGCTTGATAAAATACATATCAATTAACCTTAATGTTGTATACAGGATGCATTTTGTTCAGCATGCATTCTTCAACAATCCTTCTGATTTGTTTCAAACCTTTAAACGAACCCATAGCAGCAACTGTGTTTCCCTGTGAAATTGCATGAGAAATAGAAAGAAATCAAGATCTCACTCATATCATAGTGCAAGTAAACTCGTATCATAGTGCAAGTAAACTCATATCATAGTGCAAGTAAATGTACTGTCTTCACATCTTAAATAACGAAATAAAAGTCAAAATTACATGGACGAGAATGTAGCAACCAGTGAGTATTTCAAGAGCCTGCACACCCACCATGGAAGAAAAGTTAGTTACAAAGTTGAAGTCATGTGTTGGTTGATAGTAGTATGCAGTAAAACCAAGGCTAGGATGTAATAACAAAGGGCTATCTCACTGCAAAAATCAAATCTTAACAAATAGCATACTCTTAATGTGGCTGAATTGGGACCCACAAGATGTTGTCTCCTCTTTACAAATCGCTCCTGCAATCAGAAAATCAAGTAAACTTCTTCCCATCAAAAGATACTTTCTAAAAATGCTTAAAAAAAATACAAAAAAAGATAAAACCAAAAAAATTCAACAAAAACATCAAAAATACCTTATTGCGAACCAAACCACTGATTTTGATGATATCACATTGTATTTCATCGTCAAGTATTTTTATGGCCTGATATAGAGACATTAACATTTAGAAGAAAGGGAGAAACATAAAGACATGCATATATGTGTATATATATACCTGAGGAGCAGACACACTTCTTGAGAGAAGTCTGATGAGATCCCTGGCTTTGACGATAATATAGGGATCTCTAGTCTTTCTTGTGGTTGAAACCGTCATGGAACCCTCAACCTGCACCACGTGGAATTACGTGTAACATGTGGAATTAGGGATTGGTAACGAAAGAAAAGGATAAAGGAAGGGAGTTGTGTGTGTACGAGATTCAGTTCGCATGCGATGCCATATTGTTTGAGAGCGGATTTGACCGTAGGCCATGCTTCTTGGAGGTACTTCTCGCGGTACTGAGGAAAGAGAGTGGAGAAGGAACTGACTTCGAGCATGCCACCTTCATTCCAAGAAGGGTCGAACTTCTCCACCTTCCAATGATCGATATTAGGATCATCATCCCATGGCTTCGGTTTATCGTGTTTCCCCTTTCTCTTCTCCTTCATCTGCGATTCTTCCCTCACCACTCCATTCTCATCCTCTTCAAGGTTTTTCATCACTACGTATCTGGTTATCTCTGCAATGCAAATGCTTCTTCCTTTAGATTTTCAGGGTTGTGTAGAATTAGGGTTGACAACATACCACGGATACTAGCTACCGACCCAAGGTAAAAAAATCCAATCCATTACTCATGGAATACCCGTTTAAAATAAACTCTCACGAATTTCTTTAAAACCTAAAAATATCCATGGATATCCACCAAATAAAACTAGAACAAAAAATGGTAAACCCATAGCCTCTCCCAACAAGCCATTTGCATTAATCCCAATGGCAATAACTCAAAATCAAGCCCACAACTTTATGAGTTCAATGAAATGCTAAACAAGCAGACTATATAATTTCATCAAAAATCAGATTTCATCTACCACACGCTTATACAAAATCATACACAAAATCTCGAATCCAAATAAAAGCAAATAATCCAAGAGACTATATAATTTCATCAAAAATAATTTCAGAATTAACAGAATTAACAGAAAATTAAGCAACTAAACATATTACATAACCCAGCTCTTTAACGTTTTTTCAACACTTCAGAATTCAAATCAATATCCATGAATCAAAACACATCATTCTCACAGCGCGCGGTCTAAAGTTTCCCGGGCTTAGCATAAGACTCAAAACAAAATCCAACCTCTCTTGACAGGGTGAATTCGTTAGAACCCCAAACCACACAGATAAAAAAATCGAAACAGAGAGGAGAGGGAGAAGATGAACCTTGGTGCCTGCAACGGTGGGTTTGACAGCGAAGAGGGATGGCAGTGGGCTGAGACGTGCGCGGTGGCGGCTACAGTGAGAGGCTAACACTATTTTAGCCCTCGAGCATAAAAAAATAGAGAAAGGAAGAAGAAAATTACCTTCTAATCCGTGAGAATTCAGCAGAATACGCAGGTGTGAGTTGTTTTAGAGCGTAGGGTGTTTCAAGGAGGTGTAGGGTTTATGCAGAGGGCAAAAGCTAATTTTGATTAGGTCACAATGACATAAATTATAAATTATTATTTTAATAAGGTAATAGATAATGGAAAATCATATTTTTAATATGATTTTTTTTTACTCTTTTCCTTTAATCTCTAATATAGTTGAGGGTGTATCATTGATTATTTAAAATAAAAATATTAATCATGATTATACTAGAGTGAATCAGGCCGAATGTTTAGAATGGTCCTCGTGTTTGTAATTTGTGTTTTATTTAGTTTTTTTCTGTAAAACCGTTTAAATCATTAACGGAGCATTGTACATGTGACACGATTTATATTAGGGTGTGAAGAAACATTTTTTTTTCACAACAATTATGATGAAAAAAATGCCAATTCAAATAGAATGAATTTAAAAGGATGTTACTAGATAGATCACATTTATAAATGATCTCGTTTTCGTCTATTAAATAATATTTTAATTAAGTTTCTTTTAATTTGTCAAGTTGCTCGTTTTTATTTATTGAGATCTCATTAATAGTAATTAAAAGGTAAAAATAAAAATGGGCAACTTGAAGGGCTATTCCTAAAGCACCTAACGAATTTTGAATTGGAATCAGATGGGTACATATGGTTAATTAACGTTAATCTATCAATCTAGGATAAATTTTGCAATTAGGGAAATTTCTTCATTGGATTGCATAGGAAGCAGCTAATACTTGCCATTTCATCATTGGATTGCAGTTGCGCTCTTCATTTTCAATTTTCCAGATAATCATCATCAATGAGGTAAGTGAGTTTAGGGTTTTCTGGGTTGTGTTTGCTCGTGGGTTAGGGTTTTCGTAATTCTATTTTGGGGTTTGTTTGTCGTTTGATTGTTGTAATGTTCTGCATGGTTTCTAAATTACTTATGTTTGTGTCTGTAGGTGGGGTTTAGTGGGGTATTATTTTAGTTGGTTTGTTTGTCGGTTGTCGGTATTGGTGTAATGGTCCCCATTATTTTATTTGTATTTGATTGTAGCAATGGTCCCCATTTAAAGATACTCATGTGTAAGGCTGCTAGGTGTTAAAGAGTTAAATATTGATGCTTACAGATACCTTATTGCTATATCTCCAAGATATCTTTACTGTACAAATACCTGATTTTTGTTCAAATATCTGATTTCTTTACAAATTTGTAGAGAAAAGTATCAGCGCATAGTACGCGACCCAGAGGATTATTGAGGGTCGTATACTATGAAGGGAGAATATTCAGCACAGAATATACAATCCGGAAGCTTGCTGGTGGCCACATACTTGGATGTAGTTGGGACATTAAATAAAAAAGAAAAGGAAAATCAGGACATTAATTTAGACAAAGCTGAATCTATGTAGAAAGAAACCCATTACACTAAATGCTAATCTATCTGTAAAAATCAAATTTTTAAACATCAAACAAACAATGCACAAACTAATTAAATAAGTAAATTTCAAAACAAAATCTTCCGCAACATGACACATGATTGTCTACTCTTAACATATGTCCACCTATTTTATCTTTTTTCCTAACAACTTTCATATACATGATTATCTAATATACTTCTATTCAAAATAATAATTATATTTAATTATAAATAAATATAAATATTTTTTCCATACTAGATATTTATATAAATATAAATCTGAATAAAAAGTTAAAAAGAATAAATTTTTAGTACCACTGCACCGTGATTTTAATATTAAAAGTTTAAATAATTTTTTTATAAAAATAAAAATAAATAATAATAACACGAATAATATAAATATAGAAAACAAATATTATTTTTACAATAAAAATATTACTGTTACAATAAAAACAACGTAGTCAGTATTTTCTTCACTATCACGATAATCTGACATATTTTTTCTATTACAATTTAAAAAATAAAAATAAAAAATAATAACCTAATGAAAAATATAAATAAAATTAAAAATAATATTTTTATAATAATAACATAATTTTAAAATTAATAAAAAACATTAATAAAAGTTAAAATTAGTTAAAGATTATAACAATAACACATAATAAACATTAACCAAATTTTTAATTCACAATCATATTAACACATAATTTATGCTAATAACGATTCTATACTTTATTGATTTATATTTTATTAGTTATTAATTATACTGAATATTTTATACGTAAATTAGAATAATTATTGAATTGATAATAGATAATATAGATAATAATTTTAAATTGCTAAGATTTTTAAATTATAATAATTATTCGATTCTAATTGTAAATAAGTGATAATAGATAATTGTTTAAATTATAGATAATAGATAGTATACATAATTGTTTAAATTTCCAACAAATCAATAATATTTTTTTAATTACAATAATCATTGAATTCTAACTATAAATAAGAGATAATAGATAATAATTTTAAAATTCTAAATAATCAATAATAATTTACAATAAGCATTGAATTACCACTTAGCTACAACTATAGATAATATAAAGTATATATAGTAATTTTAAACTTTTCAACGATCAGTAATAATTTCATTTAAAGAAAAAACTAAATAAAAAATTTACCACTAACTATATGTATCTATATTTATTATTTATATGAGAGAATATATATAATAATTTCAAATCATTTCTATAATAACTATTTTTAAATGTTTATCATTTTTAAAATGTCATTTTATAAGGTTTTACATTTATCTCCTTCTGTTTAATAAAGATAGTTAAAAAATTGCATGTTAACATTATAACATTCTGGATTTTTTATTAGATGTTAAATAGAGTTCTTATTCTTTAGTGATCTTCTTAATTACTAATTTTATTTTTAATCAAACCTTCACTTCAGAGAATATATTATATTATATAGTTGAGATTGTAATTTCATATTATTAGACTACTCTTACTATGCAATTATTTTTCATGTTTATTTTGATTTGATTTTTTTTTAATATCTGAAAGATGTTGTAATGTCTAAATCTATTGCTATTTTTATGTGTAAAATCTTTTTTTTACCAATATAATTTGATTTTGTTCGGATGTCTTAGATTGAATGTGACGTACAGCTTGCATTATAAAAGAAAACTATTATTTTCTCTTAGAATATTCGAGAATTTCTTTTAGATAATTATGATTGTTTAATCTTATGTTGTGAAGATAAATATTGTTATTAAATAAAAAATAATAATACTAAATTAAGTTGAAGTAGAAAAAATAGATTTAGTATCTACTTTTTTTTTCTTATTATTAAAAAACAAATATTTCTCTTATAAAATCCTTAGATATTAAAAATTTTCAAAATAAACAGTAAAATGGAAATAAAAAAAACGATAAAGATTCATAGAAAATCTTATCTTTTAATTTCTACGAATTTAGGTTCAACATATGTCCTTTTTTTATTAGTGTTAAAAAATAAACATTACATATTATCAATTTGTTAAAATATACTTTTTATTAAAACCCTTACATATTAAAAAATTTTAAAATTAAAATTAAAGTACTATTAACAATTATTAAACGGTATGGACTAATAAAAAATATAAATTTTTAGTTTCTACGAATTTTAAAAAATAAAATAAAATAATATATTTTTTAATTTATATTATTTCACAGTCATTTTGAGATGTATGAAACTACTTTTAATTCTTTTATAATATATAAAATCATCACTTAATTTATAGATATTTGACTTAAATTCTTATATTAAAAATATTATTTTATAATAATTTTAATTTAATTTTTATAATTGTTTTACAATATATTAATTGCATAAATATAAACTATTTTCCTCGTTGTGTAAGTATTAAGTCTATGATAATTTGTATTACAACTTATTTTCTAATTAAATTTATTTAGTTTTATAAAATTATATATCAAATAAAATATATGAAAATAATATATATATTATTTTATATTTGATTAATATAATGATATATGATTTAAATTAATACGAATATTTGTTTTTTTTTTATTATTAAAACAATTCAATAACTATATTACTAAAATGTCAAAATTATAAACTCTTTAAAACATTAGAATATCTATTTTTAATTTTTTTTTAATTTAAAAAAAATAAAATTCAGTAATTTAAAAAAATGATCCCGTACGTTCTTACACCAAAACTGATCCCATAATATATGTCTCCGTATCTATATTCTCCTCAGCTCTATGTTTTCCAAACTTCTCGGTTTTTTGCTGCAAACACCCATTTTTTAATATAAGTGAGAATCTATTTAAGGAAAAAATAAAACTTATAATTTAATTCTAAACAGAAAAAAAAAAAAAAATAGAGGAGAAGTGTGTTACCTGTAAGGACTTTGCAATGTCAGTTACGTCATCCTTGATGTCAATTGATTTTTCCACAGAATTTATAGGCTCCTAAATAAAGGAACATTTATAAATAAGAAAAAAAAAATACATGGATTGAGTTGAACGAAAGTGTAACCCAAAGACAATAAAATAGTTGTGCATAAAAAAGAAAATTGCAAATGAAATGTTGGTATTAACCTTGGGAGGCATACATGTCTGATCTCGTTTTCTTTTGTTTTCAGCAGTTTTTTCAGCCTGTTTTTCCTGTTTTCTCTTGTTACTTAAGAAGTATTCTCCTGTTTCTAATTGTATATCCATCTGAAATGTCACATAAATTACAAAAACATCTTAAAATTTAATCATAGCATTTAATCAAACCATGTATACATATGAGATAAGTTATCTCACCTTGCTGGGTTATTGTGGCGGAGGGAATGGAGTGTATGGTTTCTTTGGTTTGGAATTAACCTTCTTTTGCTTAACGTTTTTTCTAAACGAAGATATAAAAAGACAATCAAACTAAAGTTGATACTGGGATGAAAAAATTAAGAATATATATTATTTTTTTTACTCTCATGTGACTTAACGTAAATTATTAAAAAAAATAGTGATATATTAATCAATAGTCCACACTAAATTATATTATTAAAAAGTAAATAATAAAAATCATAATATTGTTTTCCTATAGATTATGAAATCAAATAAGAATCAAAACATATTTCTTGAATTTTGGAAGAAACCTATCCCAGTTCTCATCGGCAAGGTCGGGCTTCTTTTCAAGTTCTCTCTTCATCATAAGAATATGACCTAGAGTAAAAAATAAACAAGATATTTATATTTTCAATATCAACGTGATCAAATTCATATCGATTAACCTTGATGTTGAATACAGGATGCATTTGATTCAGCATGCATTCTTCAACAATCCTTCTAATTTGTTTCAAACCTTTAAATGAACCCATAGCAGCAACTCTTAAACATCATCCCATGTTATCTGACATTCTAAACACAAGTATCAAGCAAACAGAAAATAAACGATGTTAGTCCAAAGTAATATAGAATAAGCAGTTACGGAAAAAAAAAAAATGAAAAGAAAACCTGGGATTCTTCACAAATTAGACAACGGATAGAACCTGGAGTTCTTTTACCAACAAATGGCATGTTGTTTCTTGTTGACCAAACTGACTGCTTTTACATAGGAACAAGTATGCTGAAATAAAATAGGTGTGGTGTCACATTTCTGCTTTTGCAAGATTTCATTTGAAGTATCTAGAAGCTGCTTTATCTAGAAAGTACAGAAACTATTTTAGTCTATAGCATTCTTCATAGATTGATCAAATGCAGAAAAATCAATTAAAGAGCTTTAATTTTTATCTTCAGATGTATGTATCTTTGTTTGCATATACCTATAAAATATAATATCAATACTTTCTATCTGGGCCAGACCCTATAGCAACTGTACCAGTAACTGTAAGAATAGCCACTCCACCTCAGCATCTCCTGAAGAATCAGTAGTTATTTTTGCAAAGCTAATGGCCATGATAGCTGAAATAGCGGTACCTGGCAGGAACTACTCATCCTGTTGCTGGAAACAAAACTGATATTCACGCACACCATAAAAATTTCATTCATTAAGATCATTAAGATTCTTCTTTTGAAAATTGATATATGTTGGTGTTCTGGTAAAAAGGGGAACCCGAGGTTCACACTGGTCGCCACTCGGCCTCTTTGTCAGAAACTCGATAATATCTCTCTTTCTCTCTTTTTTTCTCTCCCCAAAAAAATGTCTGTCCCCTCTTTAGGGTATGGTGTCTGCTTTATATCGATCCTTCCTCGTCTTCCATTCGGTTAGTGTGGTGGTGGCATGCTGTTGGGAATGCCGAAACGTATGGGAACGTGGTCATGTACCCCCTATCAAGAGGGAAAGTGGAGCGGTTTTGAAAATATCCCTTATACGTCGGTCGTAGATCACCCAGTACACAAGTCCACTTGAAATCGCGCTAGTATGTGGATCGGTTCAAGATCGGCCCATAAATAGCTTGCTCATGTACCGGTCCAGATTGCATATAGACCCAGCTCACAGATTGGTCGTCTGCTGGCTCAACATCAAAGTCGGTATCAAATCAGTCCGAGACAGGATGACCGTGTGACCAATCTGGCCCAGATCAACACAATGAATGGCATTAGCTAGGTCAGGCGAAAACTGGTCGCCAGGGCGTACACTAACCCTCCGACCTCGAGCACCTTTTTAGACAATGGAGCGAAGAGGTCGTTCAGACTTCCTGGCGCGTGTCTGGAGTAGCGTGCGGTGCGTGGCTAATGGGCTTGTGCCACGTGGGGCCGACCTTCTGACTGGATTTCCTTTGTATTGGACCCAAAGTCCTAGCAACCTAGGAGCTCGACAATTAGCCGACCTCACCCCTTCCGAGAGGGAATATTGCCTCAGGTTGGGGGAACTAGGGGTGACTTTTGATACTAAACAACTGATTCTCTTGGAGTTCCAGCCAGTCAACCTCAAACTTCAGATTGGTAAATGCATAATATTTAGACTTTCAAGGAAATTACTTTTGATATATTCTAACCTTGTGTTTATTTTTGTAGAGGCGCGAATGGGGATGACCAAGCAAGACCTGACTCGTCGTTTGAGGTGTATGAAGGCTATCTACCATGATCCTCCCACTCCGGAGGTAGTGCTTTCCGATGAAGAGGAGACCTTGTCTAGACCGAGTTTTAAAGCGGCGGCGTCTAGTGGGGATTTCACGGACTCCAAGTGAGGATGCAGTCACAGCTTCTGTTAAGTTAGAGCATACGATGTCTTCCAAGGGAACAATGCCTGTTGAAGGTTCAAGCAACGTTTGTCACAGCTTCTGAGACTCGAATTTTAATAACACTTTCGAGGGGGATTTGCAAGGTTTGTTGAACCAGGAAACTTCCTCCCTTCAAGAAGATGCTCACGCATTTCTTCACAAGGCTGGTGTATCGATAACTACTCTTTGCGGCAAGATGAACCGCTTAAGTGTGGTCGATGATCAGCAAGGAGATGTCTCTTATTCGGTCTGATTTGACATTGGCAAAGGAGGAGGTAACTCGACTTGTGGTTGAGGTGGAGAGGCTTCAAGCGTTTAAGCAGAAGTTGGAGGAAAGCGGCAAGCAGGTGGCTGACTTGGAAGCGACTATACGTCAGATGGAAGAGGAAGTTGCTGAGAAGGAGCGATCTTGGAGAGCTTTGGAGGAGAGGCTTGCAAACGAGGCCACTTCTACTTATGGTCTTGGTTTTGAGGCTGCTTTGGAGCAGGTGCAACTCTTGTGCCCCTCTGCTGATGTGTTTGGTGCTGATGTTGGCAAAGTCGTCATTGATGGGCAGATAGTTGAGGACTGACGTCCTGTGGCTTCTTATTTTGTGTGTGATTTCCTTGTTTTGCGAATATCTTCAAGGGACTTGTATCTATTTTGGTGTTACTTGAACCTTTGGGCATCTTTGTGGAAGTGCACTTTTGCTTCCTTCGTAGCACTTTGAACTTTATGAATTATGTGAAATTGTGTTTACCGTTGTACCGCCTCGTGAAGTAATTCGATCTTTATTGGTGACTTATGCGAGATTTTTCAAGCTCGGCGGATGTTGCAGGTGTCCTGGGGTAGGTATCACCGATGATGTAACCCTCAACCGAGGACCTTATGAGTTGATGACCTTCCGAGTTGATGCAGGGAGGTTTCACTTAGCCCTCATTCTGATCTGCCTAACCCTCAGCCGAGGACCTTCTGAGGTGAGGTGGGAGGTTCACGTAACCCTCCGCCAAACATTCTGATTTGATTTGCTTAACCCTCAATCGAGGGCCTTCCGAGTTGATGACCTTCCACATTGATGTAGGGAGGTTTCACTTGGCCCTCATTCTGATCTGCCTAACCCTCAGCCTAGGGCCTTCTAAGGTGAGGTGGGAGGTTCACGTAACCTTCAGCCGAACATTCTGATTTGATTTGCTTAACCCTCAATCGAGGGCCTTCCGAGTTGATGCAGGAGGTTTCACTTGGCCCTCATTCTGATCTGCCTAACCCTCAGCTGAGGACCTTCTGAGGTGAGGTGGGAGGTTCACGTAACCCTCAACCGAACATTCTGATTTCATTTGCTTAACCCTCAGTTGAGGGCCTTCCGGGGTGGCACCTGGGTTGAGGACCTGATTTGAGGGGGGGTTTCGTCGAGTCACGGGTTTTTCCTGACCTTTAGCCGAGCTAAAGGGTTTGTTGATTGCGAGTTTTTCCCGACCTTTAGCCAAGCTAAAGGGTTTGTTCATTGCGGGTTTTTCCCGACCTTTAGCCGAGCAAAAGGGTTTGTCGATTGCGGGTTTTTCCCGACCTTTAGCCATGCTAAAGGATTTGTCGATTGCGGGTTTTGCCCGACCTTTAGCCGTGATAAAGGATTTGTCGATTGCGGGTTTTTTCCCGACCTTTAGCCGTGCTAAAAGATTTGTCGATTGCGGGTTTTGCCCGACCTTTAGCCGTACTAAAGGATTTGTCGATTGCGGGTTTTTTTCCGACCTTTAGCCGGGCTAAAGGATTTGTCGATTGCGGGTTTTTCCCGACCTTTAGCCGTGCTAAAGGATTTGTCGATTCCGGGTTTTTCCCCGACCTTTAGCCGGGCTAAAGGATTTGTCGATTGCGGGTTTTTCCCGACCTTTAGCCGTGCTAAAGGATTTTTCGATTGCGGGTTTTGCCCGACCTTTAGCCGTGCTAAAGGATTTGTCGATTGATACTTCTAGTAGGAACAAAAAAGATCATATTGGCATTTATCTGACCTCGTTAAAAAACCCTTATGTTGCTGTAAGAAAAAAAAAGTGTCGGGTTATTACATAATATTCAGAAAATCAACTGAAATAGAAATGAAGTACTGTTGTGTTGCAAGTGCGAGGAATCGCTGTTCTGTCTAGGGTTTCTAGCTTGTAGGCACCCCGTCCTAGTGTTTGCTTTATCCTGAAGGGCCTTGTCCATTTCGGGGAGAGCTTGTTTTCCAGTTGCAAGGGATGGGCTCTCCGTAGGACGAGGTCACCTTCTGTGAAGGCGCGTGGTTTGACCTTGGTCTTGTAACGACCTTCCACTTTTCTCTTTATGGCCTCACTGCTAACCTTGGCCCTTTCTCGAGCTTCTTCCAGTGTGTTTAGATTTGCACGGAGTCCCTCCTTGGAGGAAACGGTAGTAAAGTATTAGATTCTCCACGTCGGTTGCAGGATCTCTATGGGGAGTATTGCGTCTGTGCCATAACTAGGCCGAACAGAGTTTCTTGAGTTGATGATTGATGCGTTGTATGGTATGACAACAAGATTCCAGGTAATTCGTCTGCCCAATCTCCTTTTGCCGACGATATCTTTCTTTGGATTGCCCTTAGTATGATCTTGTTGGCCGTTTCTGCCTGTCCGTTTGTCTGGGGATGTTGTATTAAAGTGGAACTTGTTCAGCCATGATGGTAGCAGAGAATGGGCGTCCTTGGTCTTCCACATTGATTGGACGACGTCCAAGGTTACGCTCCTCTCGGTCTTGTGACCGGCGTAAGAAATCCCCATTGACACGTCTTAAGTTTCCTTGCTCTCGGAGTGTGTCTTATATCCTTTGGCTTACCTCTTCTGCTTCTCTACGTGCTGCAACATGTTCCTCTCGAGCTTCATTTGCTCGATTGTGGGCCTCGTCTGCCTTTTGGCGTATTTGCTCGTTTTCACATCATAATTCTATGATCTGTCGTAACAACTCGACGACAGTAGGCTCAGTAGACTCAGTGTTTGCGTGATTTTGCTGTTGTTCCTCCATCTTCAGAGGTTTTTCGTAAATGAACTTCTTTTAGGGTCTGGGAATCAGTTTTACCAGAGCCCCACGGTGGGCACCAATCTGTTCTGGTAAAAAGGGGAACTCGAGGTGCACACTGATCGCCACTCGGCCTCTTTGCCAAAAACTCGATAATATCTCTCTTTCTCTCTTTTTTTCTCTCCCAAAAAAAAATGTTTGTCCCCTCTTTAGGGTATGGTGTCTGCTTTATATCGATCCTTCCTCGTCCTCCATTCGGTTAGTGTGGTGGTGGCATGCTGTTGGGAATGCCAAAACGTATGGGAACGTGGTCATGTACCCCCTATCAAGAGGGAAAGTGGAGCGGTTTTGAAAATATCCCTTATAAGTCGGTCGTAGATCACCCAGTACACAAGTCCACTTGAAATCGCGCTAGTATGTGGATCGGTTCAAGATCGGCCCATAAATAGCTTGCTCATGTACCGGTCCAGATTGCATATAGACCCAGCTCACAGATTGGTCGTCTGCTGGCTTAACATCAAAGTCGGGACAGAGATGTGCATTCCATCCCTACCCCTAATTGAAAAAGTTGGATATTTTCTGTACCCATACCCAGTCAATGCGGAGATTCCCGTCAAAATAGGGATGGATTCGGACAATACCCACGGGACAAGTCTATTTGTCATCCCTAATTAAGAGAAAACAGATCAAAGATAACAACACCTCTGACCCTCCATATAACAACCTCCCTACATTAAATTAATAAAAACACACAATAGGGAGAACATATCTCCATGTAGGTTACAAATAAGCAGTAGATTCAGCTAGACCCAGACCAAAACAAACAATTCATCATCAACTTACCCTAGATTGCTTGTTCCGTCATTGTCAGTCCATATAACAGAAGCACAATGATAAATGAAGTCGAGCTTGTACCCTGCATAGGAAATATACTTAAATGAGTCAACTCAAAAAGCATGACACGATTAGAGTCCCTAGTCTGGAAAACAATTCAATTAGTATGTTTAAGACTCTGCAAATGAGAGACCGAGCATTATAGGTCCATTATAAGGCCTGGTTGAACCTTCATTCTTCAACACACTACTAACGCTAAAATCAAAGAAAGCAGCCTGATTAATGTTGGTATTACCTATAGGTTGATTCATATAAGACTTATCAGAAGCCCTCACTTTAACTATACATAACATCGTTTGAATTGTATTAGGTCGGAGAAATTTTAATCAACATAAGCATACTTTTCCATGTTTTTCAGTTGATTCAAAATTTCTTTCTTTCCAAGATTCATCACCACAGCAGTTCTTAAACTTGCAAATCATATCGAGTGTCGGAAATGTTCAAGGAAAGATGTACGAGAACTACTACACGTGTATACGTTGTCTACATGTTAGTCTATTGCAAGTACAAAATCACAAAAACATTGGATATGATGGACATTCTGGAGCCAGGTAATGTTCCATCTCCAACGTTTATGCCAACCTTTGCTTCTTGGATGCATGTTCTGGGTCTGCATTTATATTTTCTTCATATTTCCGCTTCCCAGACTTCTCTGTTTTTTTTTTTCTGCAGATCGCCCTTTTTTTATACAAGTGAGAACAAACATGGTTTCAAATGCACCCAATTTTTAATAAGCACATCAAACATAGTATTCTCCAATTTTTAATTGTATATCAATCTGATATGTCACTAAATTACAAAAGACGCCTTAGAATTTATTTCATTAATTAACAAGCAAAATACCAGAAGAATAGTGTGTCAAAAACTTGGATATATATACAGACAAAAGGTGAGCATATCAATTCCCAAAGATAATGCTAGAGATAGAATCATATTTACAATGTCTATTAACTTCGTTGAAACAAGCACAAATAAGGTAGAAGATGCTTCCTCATAATATCAGCCACAGATAAAATATTAGGTTCTCAGCTTTAACAATTTAATAACAATTAGGAGAAAATAGATTAAGCACAAAGCCAAAAATAGCATGTGGATCAGTAGGGTCCTACTAAGGTAAATGAGTTCTTGAGAACCATTAAAATGTAAGTAGTCTCACCTTGTGGGCTGTTGTTTGCTGGGCTGTTGTTTCTTCCATTCACATTTTTTCCTAGATAAAGGTATGAAGAGTCAACGAAGGAAATTATCAACTAAAAATTATCAAATAAGTTACATACTTCTTCAATTTTGGGAGGAATCTATCCCAGTTTTCATGGGCAAGATCTGGATTTTTTTCAAGTTCTCTCTTCATCATGAGAATCTGACCAAGTGGAGAGAAGAGATAAGATATTTTCTTCTATACAGGAAATCTATATCTTAAAAATTAGCTTAAAATACATATCAATTAACCTTAATGTTGAATACATGATGCACTTTTGTTGGGAAAGCAAGATAAAGGCTCTGTTAAAGACATAACCAATCTCCTAAGAAATAGCAAGAGAGAGAAAATGGAATTGGATATTTTGATCTCCTTTATTCATTCAACCAAAACGTTTATATAACAAACCCTCAACAAAAAACAAGCACCCAAACCCCTTTAACAAAAGGACAAAAGATTATTTCTAACAAAACAAATTCAGAATTCCATTCTAATGGACATATAGTCCCCAATCGTTCGACCTTTTCGACACTCTCTTAGGCCTAAAATCAGCTACCCTTTTCTCATTTTCGTGGGCTTGGGGTGAAACTTAAACCTCTTCATCAGGCCCAATTGTTGGAGGCACAACAATATTGCCCTCATTGAAAAGGACCTTGTCCTCAAGGTCAAATAATTGTTTTAGGAACTCATAACCTGCCAATTGAACACTTCTCAAGCTTTAGGAAAAAACCGTGGAGGTTCAAAATCTCAAAAACCAAACGCAAATCCCCTAAATGAGTCTCCAGATCAGGACTGAATACCAAGATGTCAGCAAAGAAAACGATGACCTTTTTTCGCAATAAGGGCTTGAAAATTTCATTCATGGTAGCCTGAAAGGTAGAAGGTGCATTACAAAGGCCAAACGACATGACCTTGTATTCAAAATGCCCTGAATGGGTACGAAAAGTTGTCTTGAACTCATCAGCAGGTTGGAGGCGTATTTGATGGAAACCAGAAGCAAGATCCAATTTAGAGAAATATCTAGCAGTACCCAACTCATCCAAAAGCTCTTCAATTGTGGGGAGTGGAAAACGATCTTTAACTATAATTGTGTTTAAAGTGCGATAATCTATACACATCCGCGATCCTCCATCTTTCTTTTTCAACAATAACACTGGAGAGGAGAAAGGACTCGTACTAGGTTGGATCCACCCATTAGCAAGGAGTTTCTCCACTTGCCGTTCAATCTACAATTTCTGGACATAAGGGTAGCGGTAGGGTTTTACGTTCACTGGTGCCATTGTAGAGAGAAGTGGAATAGAATGGTCAAATGGGCATTGAGGAGGGAGTGAGGTTGGTTCAGTGAAAAGGTGAGAACTCACGAAGCAGAATTTGGATCCTCTCATCATCATGCTCCAATTGCACGTGAGGTTGGGCCAACTCTAATGGCTTTACTTGTAAAGAATATAATTGAGTCGCTCCTCCCGTTTGGACCAACTGTTGTAATTGGGTCAATGATAAAGAAATCTTATCATTTTCCATAGTACCCTTAAGCTCTACAAGCTTATTGTGATGTATAAATTTCATCGTTAACTTTTGATAATCCATTAACACAGGCCCAAGTTGCTTCAACCATTGGGCTCCCAAAACAATATCAGACCCACCCATGTTAAGAACAAACAGATCCAAAACAAAATGATGTCCTTGAATGACAATTTGAACCCCTTGGCAAACCTTCGAACAAGGAAACTCTTCCCCGCTTCCAACTAAGACCTTCAATGACGACGTTGGACCCTATATTAAGCCCAAATAGGTGGCAACCTTTGTTTGAATGAAATTGTGTGTACTGCCTCCATCTACTAAGACACTAACAAACTTCTTATTGATGTGGCCCAAAACTCAAATTGTGTCTGTCACCCCCAAGCCTGATAAGGCATTAAGGCTGAGTTGGGCCTCATGGGTCAAGTCCACCCTACTTGGATCCCTAACACTAGGATTAGGGTTGGGTGGGACCAAGCTGGAATAAAGGAGTCCAACAGAAGCATCCTCACCAGGTTCATCATCTTCAGCAACAAGAAGGAGAAAACGAGTTCGACAACAATGATTCCTTGAGTATCGTTGGTCACAATTAAAACAAAGACCTTATTCTCTTTTCTCAACCATCTCTGCTTCTGTTAATTGCTTAAAACGAGTACGCGGTGGTGGTGCCGACAATAAGGGTGGCAATGATTGTGACGAAGCTGTGGTGGAAGGAGTAGGGTTTTGGATTGAAGGGGGCTGATGATTTGACGATGGTCGAGGCGCCATGGTAGACGACCATTGAGAAAGGGCGGTGGCAAGCCTTCCACACGGTTAGCCAAGGATTCAAACTCATGAAGATAAGTACTAACATCAGACGTCTGAGAGAGCTTGAACAACTTACCCTTATGATCGTCATACACAGTGGGAGCAAAACGAGTTTCTAAGGCAGGCACGAACTGGTCCCACGAGATTAATTGGTTATTCTCGTACATCCATTGATACCATGCCAAGGCAAGGCCATCAAGATAAAAAGAGGCGACCGTGATGCGTTCCTCCATTGGAGTTAGGTGATACTCAAAGAACTGTGTGATTTTAAAGAGCCACCCATGGGGGTCATGCCCTTCGAAACGAGGAATATCGAGCTGGAGTCGATAACGTTGAACCGTGACCATGGGATTTCGCGGGCCAGGGCTTGGTGGTGGAGATGAAGAACGATTTTCCAGGGTTGTAAGGCGCACACAAACCTCTTTCAAACGATGTAATACCTCATCGAAACGATCCGGTGGATTGTTTGCTCTGGAACAGAGTCCTTCAGCCATGAATGGATCTCTCAATGAAAGCACAAAAAATGTTGGGAAAACAAGATAAAGGCTCTGTTAAAGGCAGAACCAACCTCTTAAGAAATAACAAGAGAGAGAAAATGGAATTGGATATTCTGATCTCCTTCATTCATTCAACCAAAACGTTAATATAACAAACCCTCAACAGAAAACAAGCACCCAAACCCCTTTAGCAAAAGGACAAAAGATTATTTCTAACAAAACAAATTCAAAATTCCATTCTAATGGACATAGAGTCCCCAATCGTTCGGCCTTTTCGACACTCTCTTAGGCCTAGAATCAACTACCCTTTTCTCATTTTCGTGGGCTTGGGTTGAAACTTGAACCTCGTCATCAGGCCCAATTGTTGGAGGCACAACAACTTTCTTATCCACCATCCATTTTTCGATCACCCTTCTGATCTATTTCAACCCTTTAAAAGGACCCATAGCAGCAACTATGCATAATTGTGGAATTGCAAGAAAAATAGATAGAAATTCGCAGACTCATACCATAATATAAGTAATTTCACATTCTAAACAAAAAAAAAATTACATGGTGAAGAAGGTAGCATTTTGTTACTATTCCAAGAGCCTGCAAAAGAAATATTACAGTTGGAAAAAAATGAGTTACAAAGTTGAAGCATCTATTGATAGTAGTATGCAGTATATTATGCATTAAAATAATAGGGTATACCCTAGATCCAATTGACGACTATGTATCTGATTCGAACAAATACTCCCCCATTAAAAAAGATCATGTGTCAAAAAGCAACTAGCAGACATTTAACAGAATTTCCAGTATGCACTCCAGGTAAAGATGCCCTTAAGAGGTATATTAAATTAGGGGTTACAAAAATAACTCTCATGTGTTCATTTTTAGCCAAGACACATTAAAGTATAACCCACGCACCTCACCCAAAGAAATGTTACTGCATATACCCAGACTCCATGCAGCCTCAAGGCAATCCATTATGATAACCACCCTAGATCATTTTCACAGCTTCAGGCTAGAACAGATAGAGTATTTTTTATTTTCTGTTTAAGCTTAGAACTAACTACATTGACAAAGAAGATCAAACAAGAACACCAAAACATAAACACATCCTACAAAACAAGCCAGGCAATCTTCAATAAAGTGTCTAGTTGCAATGTTGATGTTTATACAAGAAGATCTAACATGTATGAATTTAAGATAAGTTAGTCCTGCTTAATTTTTATGCCAAAACAGCTTTCTATCAGCTTAAGATTATTTCTGCAGCAACTTGAACAACAAATAAGTTAAATCCAAAAACAAACCAACAAAACCTGTACCATTGATATAATTTAAAGAAGCCATTTAAAAAAAAATGTATAGTTTTCTTTGAACAGTATCACGAAAAATAACGAGAAACTTCAACCACCAATCAACTAGATACTGCGGTACGATTTATAAATTATAAGGAAAAAGTCTTTTTTTTCTTTTTTTGGTTGCTATCCCTTTCCCACTACCTTGTGAACATGGAAAGTAACACCCCATCACAGTAACACTCGTTGCTGCAAAAATCACATCTTAACAAACTTAATAAATAACATACCTTTAATGTGACACCATTAGGACCCAAAAGATGGCGGAGCCTAATAATAAATCGCCTCTGTAGTTAAAATAGAGAAATTACATGAGACTCAATCCAAACACAGCACTGATATTGAATATTCAACTATAATCAATAAACATTCACAAAAAACACCAGAAATTACCTTATTGGGAACCATGCGATATATGTTGATGATATTACATTGCATATCATCTTCCAGTATTGTTAAGGCCTGAAAACAACAAAGAAGCATTAACATAAGTGACATTTAAAAAAAAAGAAGAGAAACACATGCATATATATATATATATATATATATATATATATATATATATATATATATATATATATATATATATTTATATATACCTGAGGAGCAGGAACATTCCTTGCAAGAGGCTTAATGAGATCCCTGGATTTTATGATGATATAGGGATCTCTAGTATTTCTCGTGGTTAAAACAGTCATGGAACCCTCGTCCTGTAACAAGTTCAAGTTGAAGAACTAGGATTTGAACTTGAAAGAAAAGATGAGGAAAGGGGTTTGTACCAGATTGAGTACGCCATGGATGCCACATTGTTTAAGGGCCGATTTGACATCGGGCATGTTAACGCTCAATGTATGAATAACACTCTGATAAAACGAAGAGATTGCATGCTTTATTAAATCATAGAATGATGGCTTTATAAGCCTTATAGACGTGACTCTTAAACAGAATAAAAACAGAATAACAATGAAACAGAAACGTAAAAACTGCATGACAACAATCTAGGCGAGAGCTTAGCAACTAAACAGACCCACTCAGTCCTATATAATAGGATTGTTTATTCACACGTTTAAATAACTAACAATCCCTCCCTTAAGCTTTAGCTTATTTCATTGATTGCAAGTACTCCAAGCATACGTCTAAGTTTTTCAAATTGGTCAAGCTTCAAAGCTTTTGTCATAATGTCAGTCACCTGCTCATTTGTATTGCAGTACTTCAGTGTGATAATTTGATCGTTGACTAAATCTCTGAGAAAGTGGAACCTTACTGCAATATGTTTATTCCTACCATGAACACAAGATTCTTAGACAGTTGTATGGTAGAACTATTGTCACAGAAGATCTTTGTAGCTTCATTTCCTTCTACTCCAAGATGGTCTAGGATTCGTTTGAGCCAAATACATTGACATGCACAATATGCTGCAGCAATATATTCAGCCTCGGTGGTAGATAGGCTTACCACATGCTGTTTTTTTTAGGCCCAAGATACAACTGCAGTTCCAATCATGAATACTGATCCAGTAGTACTTCTCCTATCATCCAAATCCCCTGCATAGTTGTTGTCACTATAGGCTACGAAACTCATCTTCCTTCCCTTTTGATAGAAGAGACCGTGTTCAACAATGCCTTTTAAATATCTGAGAAGCCATTTTGTTGCTGCCCAATGAGACTCCTTAGGATTGGCCATGTATCTACTAATTAAATTGACTCCAAACATCAAATCTGGTTGTGTGACTGTCAAGTACATGAGACTGTCAATTGCTTGTTTAAACTTTGTAATATCTACCGGAATTCCTCCATCATCCTTGGATAAAATGGTTCTCGGTACCGTACGAATATTTCGTGAACAAGGTGTGCTCATTGGGGCAACGTGCGAATATTTCTTTTGAAAAGTATGCTTCAATTTTACTATACCAAGCTCGTGGGGCTTGTTTGAGCCCATATAGCTCCTTCCTCAGCTTGTAAACTTGTCTTTCTCTGCCTTTCTTGATAAAGCCAATAGGTTGGTGAACATAAACTTCTTCTTGAATTTCACCATGCAAGAAAGCACTCTTCACGTCAAGCTGAAATACTTCCCATTCATTCTGAGCGGCCATAGCTAACAACACTCTCACCGTATCAAGTCTAGCAACATGAGCAAAGACTTCAATGTAATTGATTCCATATTTCTGAGCATACCCTTTTGCCACTAATCGGGCCTTGTATTTTTCTACTTGTCCTCTTTCATTGAGTTTTGTTTTAAAAACCCATTTCACACCTATGAGTACCACACCTTCAGGTGGATCAACAAGATCCCATGTGTTGTTTTTTTCAATTGCTTTCATCTTAGTATCCATGGCCTCCTTCCATTTCTGGCTCGTGCAAGCTTCCTTAAAGGTTTGAGGATCCTCAGAATCAGTTGTCAGCATTGCGAGCAAGATATCCTCTTTTGCAAACAGATTTGTTTCATAATCTGTCATCCATACGCGTGGTCTCCGAATCCGTGTTTCTCTCCCTCCAATTACCTCCCTCCCTTCAACTGGAGGATCAATAGATGCAGAAGCCGAAGTTGATTCAAGCGGAGGTGTAGAATCAGCGTCGTCACTCCCTTCTTCGTCTTGGCCCTCCACATCAAGAGGGGAAGGTGTATTCTCTATTGTATCCTTGTGCCAACTCCAGCCTTTGTCTTCTTCAAATACCACGTCCCAACTTACAATTACCTTCTTTGAAATGGGATCAAAAAGTTTGTAAGCTTTCGTTTCATCACTCACACCCAAGAGAACACATGGGTGACTCTTGTCATCTAATTTGTTTCTTCTTTGATCTGGAATATGAACGTGTGCGATACATCCAAATGTTCGGAAGTAATCAACATGAGGTTTTCTTCCACTCCACACCTCTTCTGGAGTTCCATGATCTATTGCAGTAGTAGGACTTCGATTTTTAACATGAACACACCATCTTACTGCCTCAGGCCAAAAAGACTTTGGAACTTGCTTTTCATGAAGCACGACTCGTACTGCATTCATGATGGTGCGATTCTTGCGCTCTGCAACTCTGTTCTATTGAGGGGTGTAGGCAGTTGTCAATTGCCTAGAGATACCTTGATGAGTGCAAAAATCTGGAATTCCTTGGATGTGAACTCCCCTCCTCTATCGATTCTCAAACAAACAAGATGAGCCCAGCTTCCTTTTCAACACAGGCTTTGAAGCTCTTGAATGTATTGAAGGTTTCAAATTTTTCATGCAAAAAATAAACCCATGTTTTACGTGAATAATCATCAACAAAGCTTAGTATGTACCTTTTGCGGTGTTCGAAGCGGGTGAGATGGGACCGCATATATCAACATGAACTAACTGTAATTTAGTTGATGCGCACCAAGAACTTAACTTTGGTATGACATCATGGTGTTGTTTACCAACAAGACATGTAGTGCACACAATAGTATAAATTTTCAGTGAGGGTAGCCTGATCACCATTTGCTTCTGTGCAAGTGTATTAAGTCCTTTGAAATTGAGATGTCCAAACCGTCTATGCCACAATTGCGTTTCTTGTTCTGACGTATCTTTCACTTGGAAACACTAAGAATGTTGAGGACACATTGAAGCTGATAAATAAAACATTCAGTTTCCTCGCATGGTAGTGTGAATGATCAATCCCCTGTCTGGATGATATATTTTGCATGCACCATGTTGGATCAAAATGGTAAGCCCTTTTTCGTGAAGTTGTCCAAGACTTAATAAATTGGTCTTGAGTTCTAGAACGTAATAAACATATGAAATAATGTGATTAATATTATTAATCTGAACCCGAATGCTTCCTTTAGCAGCCACCTTAAGTGTAGTATCATTACCAAGCTTGACAGTTTTATGAAGTCCTTCTTCATCTATTTTTGTGAACCAAAGCTTATTTCCCGTCATATGATTACTACAGCCAGAATCCAGAAACCAATCCTCCATCTGAACAGGATGTGTCACCTCTTCATATGCTACCAACAAAATCTCATTTTCGTCTTCAATTGTCGCTTCAGTGTAATGAGCATGTTTTTCAACTCCAGGGCATTCATATTGAAAATGGCCAAGCTTATGGCATTGAAAACATTCAATTAATGCCTTATTGAAAGGCTGTTTGCCACAACCTCGCCCACGCCCACGGTTTCCGCGACCATGACCACGACCCGCTCTATCATCGTGCATAACTTTCAAAACTTGTTCCTCTGGTTGAGAACTCTGCATTCGTTGTTCATGAATGAGCAGACTGTCGTGGAGTTCATCAAGACTCAACGTATTCAAGTCATTAGACTCCTCGATAGAGCACACTACATAGTTGAAATTTGTGGTTAAAGATCTAAGTATCTTGCTCACCACGATGCTGGAATCCATTACTTCACCATTAGATTTCATTTTGTTTACCACGCCAAGGTAGCTATCAACCTTCTCGCCATCCTTCATCGGCAATAGTTCAAACTCACGTCGAAGAGCTTGAAGTTGAGCACGTTTGACCCTCGTTGATCCCTGATATTTCTGTTGCATGGATCTCCAAATTGCTTGTGACGTGCTTTTGTCCAATATTGTTTCAAGAATTTCTCGATCAATAGCTTGGAACAAGAAGTTCTTCACTTTCAGATCCTTTAATTGTGCATCAGCTATACTCTTCCTCTGCACCTCCGTGGACGTTGCACCAACCGTTGGAATTCCATCTTCCACGAGCTGCCATAGTTCTTTGCTGCGTAGAAAATTTTCCATAGTCATGGACCAGAAATCATAGTGCCCATCAAACCTTGGAATGGCTGGTTGAACAAATTTATCTGAGGTAGTCATGGCTTTACACTCACAGTTGATGCTCTCTTCAGTCTCCTTGGATCAGGCCCCTTGCGGAGCTCTGATACCAATTGTTAACGCTCAATGTATGAATAACACTCTGATAAAATGAAGAGATTGCATGCTTTATTAAATCATAGAATGATGGCTTTATAAGCCTTACAGACGTGACTCTCAAACATAATAAAAACAGAATAACAATGAAACAGAAATGTAAAAACTGCATGACGACAATCTAGGCGAGAGCTTAGCAACTAAACAGACCCACTCAGTCCTATAAAATAGGACTGTTTATTCACACGTTTCAATAACTAACAAAGGCCATACTTCTTGGATGTATTTTTCAAGGTAACGAGGGTAGAGTGTGGAGAAGTGCTGACTTTTTGCATACCACATTTGTTCCACAAAGGATCGAATTTCACAATTTTACAATTTTATAATTTTATAATTTTATAATTTTACAATTTTACAATTTTATAAATTTATAAATTTATAAATTTATAAATTTATAATTTTATAATTTTATGATTTTATGATTTTATGATTTTGTGATTTTTTAATTTTGTAATTTTGTAATTTTATAATTTTATAATTTTATAATTTTATAATTTTATAATTGTTATTACTGTTTAGTTTCTTCAATGAAATGTTTTATAAATACAGGTAATTAAATCTTATAATCTCTTACAGTGGTTAATAATTGAATGAGTGAAAGATTATTTTATGTTCATCAATTTATAATTTATTTTTCCTATTGTTTCATGTAATTTGTTTTATAGTCTTTATTTTTGAAATCTTTTTATAGGATATTTGAATAGAAAATTTTAGAAAGAGCATTTATTTTTATGAAAAGTTTAAAATGTTTTATAATAAAAGGTTGTTTGTATAAGAAATCTAAAAAGAATTATAATTTCTTTAAATATTTAAATTATTCAAAATAGGCAATTTTAAATTCAACCTACATACTTTCATTCTTTTATTCAATAAGCCTAAAACTTGGAAGAATTACCATATAGACTTCTTCTTCTAATTGTCCATGCAAGAAAACATTTTTCACACCAAACTATTGCAATTCCCAACCAAAATAAATTGTCGATGAGAAAATGATTCTAACTTCACTTATATTTGTCAGAGGAGCAAATATTTCTTCATAATCAACATCATAAATTTGAGTAAATTCTTTAGTAACTAATCTTATTTTGTAACGTTATAATGTGTCATTATCACATTTCTATGTAATATTCTAATGTACAAAATCACATCAAATAAGAAATAAATTAAAATGAACTTTTCTTTTTATAAAATTGCTCAGATAAAAATACATCTTCAATTTAATTCTCAAACTATACACTTATTTTGTGTTTCCCTTTAAGATGAAAAATTGGTTAGAATTTCAATTCGATACTTAGAAAGTCAAATTTATGAACAAATTGGGGACTGCCTTCTATGAATCAACGAAAGTTGTCCCTATCTTAAATTAATTGAAAACAAAGAATAATTTTCTAAATTGATTTAAATATTAAAAGTATATGTTGATAATTTTCTATAATTTTTAGTTACAAAATGAGAAGGCTCAGATAGATCAGCTGAACAAAATAAGCACATTTCTTTCCATAAAAATCATTTTTTCTTATTTAAAAAAGAGTATTCCAAATTATAAAATTATAGTCAATATATAAGTTATTTGACCTGAGCAGCTTTATTTTATAAAAAGGGATTAATTCCAGCACGTAATTACAAAATAGGGTCTACACTTCCCACGACTTCACCGTAAAAGTTAGTCATTTATCCTAACGACTTCACCCTTTTTATAAAAGAATAGTAAACCAACCCTATTTTGTAATTAGGGGCAAAAAGTAACCTTTTTGTAAAAGAACCAAAAAGAGACCTACTTTTAAAAAACCAGAGTATTAATTTGATGGATCAAGCTGAAACCCATGATAGCAACATGATAATGCTGAACAAGTTTCAACCAAAATACACTAGTGCTGAGTGAATGAAGCCCCAACCAATATTCCTCAAAAACATCAAAAGGAAGTTCGCAATGTTTTTATTGCAGCAACATGTGTTGGTTGTGGAACCACTTCCTAAACCAAAGTGTGAATCATTGAGCATGGGTTTTAGGGAGAATAAAACCAGCTCGCACTTCCTCAAATGAGTATTCAAATGATTGAGTAGTCTTTGAAGATGCAGTGGCACCTGAATACACAGTGTCTGGTGTAGTGGAAGTCAACATAGGGACTGAAGTCAAAGGAGTGGTAGGAACTGGAAGAGTCATATTCTTTGGTGTCATATTTTCTTCAGCACCAGCTATATATGCTCTGGATGGTGAAGTTGTTGCTGTTAAAATTTGACTTTTTTGCTGTGTTGCTACATTCTGTAGTTTACTAAGGTCTTGTTGAAGATTTGATATGTTGCTTGAAGACAGAGCTGCAGGAGAAAGAGGAGAGAGGGGCTTCCTAGTCAATGATGACAGAATTTCAATGCTCTTTTCTGCACTGCTTCCACTCTTCACTGCATAACCATCACTTTTAGAGTTTTCCTTTCCTGCTTGTAAGTGCCATTAACATCAACCATTTAAACACCAGAAAAAAGGCACAGTTTATATATTTTTTAAATACCTGAGGACTGAGTTGAATGGTAAATGTTCTTGTTGCGAAGGATGGAGCCTTTGTGATTGGTTATGATACCCTTTTTATTAGATTGGTGAATAAGAGAGGCATGTCTTTGATCCTGAAGCATTGCTCCACCAACGGAAAACTTTCTAATACTTGGAATTCCTGTTGAACATCTAGGAGCCTTGTACCCACTTTTAGATGATGGGCTGGGTTTTGTACCGAAAAGTGTTTCATGCTCGGTCATCAATTGTCCCTGAAGTTTCTTCTGATCCTAAAATTTATATGAAACAAAAGCAATTGAATTAGATAATGGCAGAAACAAGAGAAATGTCTAAAAGAAAATTCCACAACATATATAATGTGTTGCTTCACAGTTCATACCCTCTGCCTTTGCCTTTCATTCTCTTTCTCCTGCCTTAAGATGCTGTAATCTTCAAGCATGGAAAGTAGCCGGCTCTATACACACACATCCATGATTACAATAATTTATGAAAAAGGTATGAGAATGTGATACTTTGGACATAGTTTTCCAAGAAAAGTCTACATCGGAAAACTTCCTTAAAACCTAGTAGGCTAATTCATAAAAGTTGCATACATGATTTTGTCAGAAGTACTTACTCCATCATACAAAAACTCTTGTCCTCTTTCTTTCTCCCACGCTTTAACTTTTAAAATTATTGCCTCTACCAAGCCTGTTTCAACAACATACAAATTAAAATATTTAACACTCCACTTGGTACATGGTACTCCATTGTATTATAACTACCTGAAGAAAAATGCAGTTAGTAATATACAGACAACCTGACAGAGTTAATAAGCTGAAATCAACATGTCTCATGTCAATATTTAGTTCAAATCTAGCTTATGATTATAACATAGTTAAGTAATTGTAGTAACTAAATCATCAATGTATTAGTTGACAGTAGTTGTTATTATGTTGAGTTGTGTTGGTTAGGTTCCTATCCATTAGTTGGAAAGTGTAAGCATGGCTCCTTTCTTCTCTAGTTACCACAATGTTTTTGTACAACACTCCCTTCTTTACTTTTAACGTGTGAGGTTTGGCCACATCAAGTTCATATTACATACTACACCTATCAAAATTCTGATAGGTAAATAACCAAATTCCAGAAGCTGATAGTATCGTATTTGAAGAACTAATTATGATAAAGGGATACTCACCAGGAATTTTGCTTAATAAAGCACGGGCCTTCTCAGCACGTTTTAGAGCAAGATGTGCACCTCTTCCAGCATTATAACGATTATCATCCTAAAAGGGCACAACACTTCAAAAGATAAAGCAAACAAAAATGGAAGAAGGAAATAACCACTAATGTGAACAACAACACTAAATCACCCTATTGTACTCCTCCAGCCAGCTTTCTTCTTGACATGCAGCCATCCACTTCTCAACCTTTTCAAGAATTTCTTTCCGGCCTAGAGCTTCTTCATTTGCCTTAGTAATTAGGTGCTGAATTTGATCTGCAAGAGTGATTATCAAAATGGAGAGGACAAATAGTAACATTAATGGAACACTTTGATAAACAATAACAAACTGGTAAATAATTAAGAAATATTTGAAACAATCATATAATTAGGAGATGAGTGAAAGGTAGAAATTTAAATTAATAGCCATGTCATGTTAACATACAATATTGTGACTAGCCTAAGCTTTTGTTAATTAATGTTATAGCCTTAGAGGAATCAAATTAAGATTTCACATACTGTGGAATCATTATGCAATAAATGAAGAATGATATAATTAGAGCAACTTGAAAAAGTTAAGGAAAATCACACCGTAGTCTAAAAGCTTAAGTGAATGTTGGCCTGGAAAAACTGTTTGTGGAGTCAGATGTGTTTTCCTGCATATTTCCTCTAACTCCAACTTCTTTTTCAGCAATAGTTCTTTCATTTTGGTTGATTTAAGTTCTTGAAGCCTTTCAACTTCCTTCTCAACCTGCAAGGAGAAAGAAATCATTCGGTAAATAACATATAAATGGTGCAAACTACAGTACAATTGAAGCAAATATAATGTAGGTAAATGGGAACAAGAACAGAACCAAGATTATTGTAAAAGACAAAAAACACTCACGTAAATCACGGAATCAATTGAAAGTATTTTAGACTCAGTAAATTCAGATTCCAAAGCTGCAATTTTACTGGTAACATGGAGAAATTTCTGCTGTTCCTCCAGCGGTGTATCCATTAAATCCCACATCTCTAATAGAGATGCTGCAAGACTTTGAAGCTGAGGCAGCATGTAAGGTGAGAAATGGTACTAAAAATAAATCTGTATTTGAAGGATAAAGAACAAGAACAAGAGTGATTACCTTCTGCATTCTGTGTATTTTAATCTCTCTCAAACTTTGTATTTCAGAAGTCAGATTCTTTATTGTATTGTCACTAACATCTTTTCTCAGAGATGAATTAACCATTGTGGGGAAGATATCACAAATTTTGTCTTTGACATCTAAACCAAGGACCGAGCACAATGAATTGAGAGTGTTGAGTTGGTCAGACACCTGTTTCAGTCGATTGGCCTGCACCAATTTAAAGGAAGAATAGTACATAAAGTTATTCTTTGCTCATGGTAAGATTGTAAGAATAGGTTTGGGAAGAAAACAAAATAGCAATCCTTCATCTAAATTTACTCAAGCATTAAGAATATGCATTGCTCATTCCTGAACACATTATGAACAACGTGCAATTCGGTCTATCAGAAACGACAGAAATCACCTTTTCATTTTGCAATTGAAGTAATTGCTTCTTTAATTCCTGTAGTCTTTTTAAAGACAAGTTGTTCTCATCTAAATGATCATTAACCACCTTGGAGCCGTGAAGCTCAATAGAGATATTCTTCAACTGATATAAGACCTCTGCAAACTGTTTCTTCTTTTCGGTTTTCAGCTTGCGCATCTCCTCAAGTTGTGAAACCACTTTTTCACGTGCTTTCTTCAAGCTTCCACAAGACTTTGGATCAAACTGAGGACACACCAATCAAAGCTTGTGAACTGTAAAGTCTCTCAGTGGCAAAAAAAAAAAAAAAACAAATATCCAATACACTAAATTCTGGAGTTCCAACAATACTTACATGTGGTGATTGTTCACCCAATGCTGCACATATGCCAGCAATTTCTCCCACATAATCTGTAATTTCTTGCTGAATTTGTGCTCTATACAGTTTGGCTTCATCCACTTTGCTTCTGTACAAATCCAGACACTTCTGTTCTATTTCGAGTAACATTGCATCCCTTTGAGAATCAGACTCTCCAACTTCATCCCATATTATCTGACATTCCGCACACAAGTATCAAGCAAACAGAAAATAAACAATGTTAGTCCAAAGTCATCTAGAATGAACTGTTAGGAAAAAAACATGATAAGAAAGAGAGATTCTTCACAAATTAGATAAGGGACAGAACCTGGAGTTCTTTTAGCAACAAATGACATGTTGTTTCTTGTTGACTGTTTTTACGGTTGCTGAACATAGGAACAAGTACGCTGGAAAAAAAATACAGTAAAATCCATAACATATTTTAGAAAAAGCAGTAAACCCTAAACCCTAAATCAACTTATTATTAGAAAATGTATAACATATATACATGTATATATATATATATATATATATATATATATATATATATATATATATATATGTGTACACAAAAAAAATCAAACACCAAAATTCCCATTACATCTAAGTTTAAAGGCCTAAGGGGATCCAAAAAAAGCGACATAGAATAAAATTTTCTTTTACGGATAGAATGAGCACAAGTTAGTCACAGTAGATTTGTTGCAAGTTGACCAAATGTCACGTATCATGCACGCTCTCTGTTTCTCTGTTCATGTATACAGGCATATACTTACACATACACATGCACATATACATACGCACGAACATTCGAACTACATACATGCTTACATGTTTATTGGTTGTTTACTGAAAAAGAGTGGTTTGTCTTATCTCTCTCATGGTAAGACCAAGAAAAATTACATATAAGAAATTTTCAGAAATTTTGAAAATGCTCAAATAAAAATTGTGTCTTTTTTATACCTTCTTTTCTGGGATACAAAAAAGAGCTGAATTGTAAAAATTGAAGAGGAAAACTGACCTTCAGGTTTAACACAAGACGATGAGTTGGGAAACTTTTTGGGGTTTCAGAAATTGAAATGCAATTTGAAGAGTTGAATTTTTGACAGTGACGAAAGGGCAAAGAGTGAGAATCAAAATTGGTTGGGAGGGGGAAACCGGTGAATCATATAAAATGCAGTCACATTTATAATGCATTCAGTCATTCAGAGAATTATAACCGTTGGATATAGATCAACGGCTCTTGTATCAGATGCGTGTTTTAACTTCAGTTTACGGTATAATATACATACCGTTCGATTAATATAAACGGCTGGGATTCACTAAATTAGTAAATGCGTAAGAAATCCAGTTGCAGGGAACTACGACAGTAAAGGAATGAGCCGTTTTCTCGAGATTCAGAAACGAACCATATTGACACGTCATCAAGGAGGCACAAATATTGATGACATGGCAAGAGATCGTTACTTTAATCTATGGACAATAATAGCCTTTATTCATTTTGAATTTCAAAAAAATGAAACGTAATAAACTCTCCGTTTTTCTTTTACAACGGTAAACTTTATATTTATTTTCATTAATCATGGTGGAATATTTTTAATTAATGCCTCTTAATGATTAAATACTTAAATTTTTAATAAATGGTCTGATTTCCGTTTTCTAAAAGTATAATTTTTTTTTTGAGACAATTGAATAGTGTGGTTGGAAATATTTGTCTAGATTAGATGTTTAAAATAAATCTAGCTTTTTTAATTAAAACTAAATTAGTACCTACATAATCGGTATTATTACCAATAAAAAGACATGTCCGTATGCATGTGTATTTAATTCTTTATGATCATAAGAAATTAAGAAAATAATATTAGTAGTATAATTATAAAATTAAATTTAAACATTTTTTATAAATATTTCTTATTTATTTTAAAGATAACTTTATAATTAAAAATATAATTAAGCTTAAAAAATTTCAAATAAAAAAAATTAAAGAGAATAATCACCTTCAAAATTATTTATTTTTCAGAAATTAAAAATTTTATTTATTATGATTTAAACTACTGTTACTGTAAGGCCCCATTTTCATGTTCTGCCCTAAAGTTGATGGGCTGCCCTTGTGAGTGGGCCTAAGGCCGGTCCAATGTATAAAATTCTTAGGTCTGTCCTAAACCTAGAGTTCCTTGCCATTTTCAGAAAAAGTTTTGCCTTGCCTTGAGCTACAGCCGCCACCCCCTTTCCGCTAGGGTTCCGTTCGACTGTCACGCGAGCTTAAGGGTTTCTATTCCACGTAAGTAACTCTAAACCTATTGTACTTACCTCCTAAAGCTTTACATTCGTTTTCCACCGATTATAGTCCGAAAATAATCGTGACCACCGCTGTTCCGCCAGTTCTTAGGTCCGTCACTCGAGCTGCGGTGCTCCGGAGTCCAGTGCCGAGGTCTGTACGAACCCATTTCCAGGTACGGGAAATTAGGGTTCAGTCTTTTGGTGTTGTCTTGGCTGTTCTTGAGTGAGTTACTGATTGCATGAATAAACCCTTCGTTTCGGTGTGATTAAATGCGTTGTATGCTTAGTTGGTTTGATATTCATGGTTGTTGCAGTGAAGGACAGTGGCGAGACCTGTAAATCTCGCCCAAGCGAGTCAATCTCGCCCAGGCGAGATGAAACAGGGAGCTCGCCTAGTGCTATTGCACGAAAAGTCGCCCAGGCGGCTCGCTCAAGTTTTGAGCGAGCAGGCAACTCGCCCAAGCGAGAGGGATCTCGCTTAAGCTAGATCCCGCGTTGCTCCTGCCCATGTTTTTGCGCTCTCGCCTAGGCGAGGGGGAGGCTCGCCTGAGCGAGCATGTCTCGCCTGAGCGAGATGCTGGGCGAGACAGTGCTGTGATTTGGATGTTTGATGTTTCCTGAATGATCTGTTTTGGTTGAGTATGATTGTATGATGATTGACCTGTATATAACGGAGCATGAAGTATATTC
>Ga0214544_1001870_pt1 | contig 44323 bp, 24 predicted proteins | sample CNSS3metaG_FD_160074 | JGI IMG/M metagenome (GOLD analysis project Ga0214544, IMG submission 160074) | Root nodule microbial communities from cowpea collected in UCLA plant growth center, Los Angeles, California, USA - CNSS3 | ecosystem: Host-associated > Plants > Roots > Nodule | place: USA...
CACCAGAAATACAAATACTTCCTAGTGTAGTCGTGGACGTAGGCATACACATTGTACGCCGAACCACGTTAAATTCTCTGTGTCTATTTTTCTCTCCTTTATTCTTTCCTTTATTGCCTTGTTCCTGACAACGGAATGGAGACGGATTTCACTATTTTATACTCCTTTCGTAAAAAAAATAGAAAAAATTTTATCCTCATTCTGATATCCAAATTCAACAGGTATTAAATTTTTGTTTCATCTCCATCCCCATCGGGTAACTGGTATAATCTTGTATCCATACCCGTATCTGTTTTCTTACTATTTCAATTTTAATTATTTTTTATAAAACAATAAAAAATTATGGTAAAAAAAATATAATATTATCATATATTCAATATTAGGAGGATACTTGTTTCTTCGATATCAAATACTTTGAAATAAATTATAATTGTTTATATTTTAGATTAAAATATCAACTAAAATTTTATGAGAACCAAAACATTTATTAAATTTATAAACATTAATGAAATCGAGTTGATAAAATTTAAAAATATTTTTTTAAAATATAAAAGAAAAACAAATATTCAAATTAAAATATTTTTAAATATTTATTTACTTTAATTTTTTAAATTCTAATGAATCTCTTATTTATACATTAATAAAAGTTATAATACATCACTTGATCACAATGATGCAAAGAACAAATAATTAATATAATAATAGAATTTTGACATAAATTTTGTATCTTTTGAACTCCAATATATGTTGGATGGTGATAAAAAATATTCATGACAATTACATTAAATTTTTGTATTGTAGTAAATAAAAGTTATTTATACAATTATAGTGAAAAAAGTATAGTATGATTTATAATGAGTTAGAAAATAAAAAATAATTAGATATATATATCGAAATAGTATTTTACATGATGAAAATAAACAACAAATAAAAAATTAACAAATTAACAAATGTGTGTCTTAAAAATAATTTGAGAGACTATTGAAAGAAATTGCACAAAGGAAAACAAATGTATAATTAAGGATATGATAAGATGAAAAATACTTTAGAGATCTAATAAAACTTTTCAAATATCAACATATATACTCAATGGTTGAAAAATAACGAAAATTGTTTTAGCGAAACAAAAGTTCTTCAAATGAAACAAAAATTAATAATAATAAGTAAATTTTATTTATATTACCTAGTAAATGAAATGTTTATGCTATTAAACACTTAAATTGAGAATAGTAAACCAACATTATCATGTCAAATGAAAAATATACAATAAATAAAAATATTAAAAAATAATAGAAATATTCAAATGTGAGAAATAAAATTTTTTTAATTGACATACATCATTTTAACATAATTACATAAAATTACATAAAAGTTATGATAAGATAAAAAATATATTGGAGATGCGAATGAGTTTCATAACAAACCAAATAATTAGAAAAAATAAAAAATAGAAATTATATATATATATATGGTTACTTTATTAATTGTGAATATTTTAATAATTTAAACGGGAACGGAGGTATGACGGGGGCAGGTATTATGACGAGGATATGTACATCTTCATACTCATCCCCATACCCAATTACAAAAGTCGGAGGTTCCCTATACCGATATCCAATCAATGCAGGGATTCTCTGTCAAAATGATGACGAGTTCGGACAATACTCATGAAATCAAATTTAATTGTCATATCTAATTGCGTGAATTGAATTTGTTAGTTTTTGTTTATATTTTAGGATGGATTTGATGGCGGAGTGGAGTTACTAGTTTTAAAGTGAAGAGATTTGAAAAGGAAAATTTATGATTGATTTCATCATGTAATAGATAAAAAAAAAATTGTTTTCATAGATTATATTATGATTATAATTTCAGTCTTACAATTAAAAATAATGTAAAATAAAATCTAATTACTTAAAATTGATTTAAAATTAATAAAAAATAAGCTTTATTTAGTTAAAATAAAATGTTAATAAATATAATTAATTTAAAATAAAATGTTATTGATTGAAATAATTTTAATTAAATACTAAATTATAATAAAATAATATTATTATTAAGTATTTATTTTTGTTATTATTAAATAGTGAAAGGGAAAATTTTGAGAAATTAATGACAGAATTTGGGTTATTGGGTGGCTGTTGCAGTTTTACGTAGGAGGCATGATGAATAATAAACCCTTAAATTCTTATTTTGTGGGGTTAGGAGCTATTAACTATTTGAGTGGTATTTGAAACATGGTATGTTGTCCCACCAATCTCTCTAATATTCATCAGGTCTGATCTGGAGCAGGAGTATGTAGATGCAAATTGCTCCCACTTTATTGGCAGATTTAAGAGAAAGTGTTGTTGTTATAAACATTAAGCCTGCAACTGCCAAATTCCCTTGTCCTCTCTTATGTCTCTCTCTCTGCCTTATCCACTTCACTCTCTAATTCTTCTTCATGCTTATCACCTTTCTCACTTTTATTCCATATCTCTTCAAACTTTCTCTTATCCTCCATCTCTATTATAACTCTTTTTCTTTTTTATATATATTATTATCAGTAAATGCCCTCAAATTTTCCAAATATGCAACTTTTTCATGTGGCTACTGTAAAGTTTAATCATGTTTACTTATGAAATCATTTATGATTACATAAAACTGGAAAACTATATATATATATATATGTGTGTGTGTATTAGTAATAAACACATCATAGAATTAATAAAGTTAAATAGTCACGAGAAACCTTATAAGTGCTGTCAAGTTAGACTTCTTTATGAATTGTCTGTTTTCTCTAAATTAAGATTTTACATATAAATAAATTAATAAACAGTTAATTAATTTGAAAAAAAAAAAGATACTAAAAAGTTCATGGAAAAAAATTATAAATAGATGTTAGAGGAATAATTAATAACCGAAGATAATATAGAATTCAGAAACAATATAAATTATGTGAATTTACTGTCTCTATTGTTTATTTATAGATTCATGGTGAGTTCAATTTTTATAAGCAATTGTTCAGAGAAAAAATGTTACATGTGATATTAATTATTTTGTAGTGGAGATCAAACGGGTTAAGTCATAAGAATTGTGATGTTTGTATTACTGCGGGAAAGATATTTGGCACCGATTATTTTGAAGAATATACTTCAGTTCCTAAATTGATGCATATGAAGACAAGGTAAAAAATGATAGTTTTTTTACCTCAGTTCTTAACCAAAACCTAAACTTCAACATCAGGCTTTAATTCTAAAAGAAATCAAAGAACAAAATCATAAATAAATAAATAACAGAAAATAAAATAAAATAAAAAATATCATGCTTAAGTTCTATTAACAAGTTCTATTAACAACTGACATTTAATATCCTTAAAACTACATTATTTTTAAAAATTCCATAATTTAAGCATGTTTACAATAAAGTATTGACCACTACTCAAAAATGAGGCATGAATCTCTTAAAAATATATACATTCATTCTTATTAAGGTTGCCATAACACAAAATTTGATTTAATCCTAAGATGTCTAACCTATGTTATGGGAACTAGCAAAATTTTCTCTTGCAATTCCCTATCAAATCAAGGGCTATTTTCAATTTCCATCTCCTATGATCCAAAAATAGAAACCATAAACATCAAAAGCCATAATCACCACCCCGAAGAAAATTTCTTGCACCCCACTCAAATTTTCACTTGGTCTCAATACAACAAAAGATGAAGGTGCCAACTTAGGAAAAACTATGAGGGGCGGGTCAAAATTTTCGGTCTACATTTTTTATGTGAGACAGGCTAACTTGGCTAACATTTTGCGAGCCACTTATGAGGCAAGCCTAAATGGACTGAGTTGGCCCGCATTGTTACCCATAGTTTTTATTTTGGAAATTTTCTAAAATTCAATTTGGAAGATTAATAAATTTGGGCTTGCTTCTTTGGCTTAGAGATGAGTAGTAAATATGAAATAAGGCCTCGAAGAGTGATCAAGGTTTTTAGTAGTGATGAAGCCTAAGGTACGATATATTTTATTAAGACCATGTCGTTTCGAAGTCTATAGGGTTTAGGGAAAAGTAGTGAGTTGAACTAGTAATCAAGGTGAGGGGAGCTAACTATTTTAGGTTTTCTAACTATTTTAATAATTCAACATGTTTTAACTTGCTTTTGTATCTTATTATACATATATAACGAGTTTTGGTGGTTTATTGGTGTGGTGTTGTGTGAGAAATCTTGTACGGGAAGGGGATGATTGTTGACATGTGTGTGTGTGTGTGATGATGATGACTTGACAAAAGGTGGTGAAGGTAACTATGTGTTGTTGTATCGAAAGTGACACGTGTGTACTTTGACGGGTAAGCTCTCGAAGGGAGCGATGGGAAGTGATACACGTGTAGAGGTGTCAATTTGGCCCCAAGCCCATGGGCCATCCTTGACCCACTCTTCATAAAGCCCCCTTTAAGGGGGCCACCAAATGAGGGGGCCAAAAAAAAGCCCTAGCCCCCAAAGCCCCCTCTCTAGTGGGTTAGGGCTAGGGCTAAGGTAGGTTAGTCCCCCAAATAATACTACATTAAGCCAAAGTCAAAGATCAAGTCGAGCGACCCGGACGGGCCCGACGACCTGGATGGACTCGACGATCCAGACGGGCTCGACGATCCGGATGGGAACGATGACCAGGACAGGCCCGATGACAAGGACGGGCCTGACGACGAGGACGGGCTCGATGACCAGGACAGGCTCGACAACCAAGACGGGCCTAACGACACAGACAGACCCGACGACACGAACGGGCCAGACGACTCGGACGGCCTCGACGACCCAGACGTGCCCCACGAACCGGACGGGCCCGAGGACCCGGACGGGCACGATGACTAAGACAGGCACGATGACCAGGACAGGCCCGACGATCAGGACGGGCCCGATGACTATGATGGGCCAGGAAAAATAGACGGGCCCGACGAACCTGACGGGCTCGATGACCCAGACGAGCTCTACGATCCGGACGGGCCCGACGACCCGGACAGGCCCGATGATCCGGAGGCGCTTGACGACCAGAACGCGCCTGAGGACCTAAACAAGCCTAACGACCCGGATGGGAACGACTGTGTCATAGGGCCCGTTAGGGTCGTCGGGCCCATTTGTGTCGTAATGCCCCTCTGGGTCGTCGAGCATGTTAGTGTCGTCGAGCCTGTCTGGGTTGTTGGGCCCGTCATGGTCATCGAGCCCGTCTATTTCATCGTGCCTGTCAGGGTCGTCGGGCCCGTTCTGGTTGTTGAGCCTGTCTGGATCATTAAGCTCGTTCGGGTTGTTGGGCCTGTCTGGATCATCGGGTCCGTCCGAGTCGTTGGGCCCATTCGGGTCGTCGGGCCCTTCTATGTCGTAGGGCTCGTCCGTGTCGTCGGGCCAGTCCGGGTCATCGATCCCGTCCCGGTCGTTAGGCTCGTCCTTGTCATCGGGCCCGTTCGGATCGTTGGGCCTGTCTGGATCATCGGGCTCGTTCGAGTCGTCGTTCTTGTCGAGGTCGTCAGGCAGGTCCAGGTCGTTGGTCTTGTCCCACATATAGTAATACATTTTAAAAAATATTATATTTTTCATGTGGAAGATGAAAGCCCATGGGTTGGCCTTGGCCAACAGGGCTTTTGTAGGGTTTTTGGTCCTGTGGGCTTCTTTGATGGGGCTTTTTTTCAATGTGGGCTTCTTTAGCCCTAGCCCACATGGGCCAGGGCCAAGCCTTGTGGGTTGGGCCAAATTGACACCTTTATACACATGTACTTTGTCGAAAAAGTTCTTGAGGAGAATAATGAAAAGTGACACATATGTACATCTCATGGTAAGGTCTTGAGGAGAATGATGAAAAATGGAGCCTATCCGTAAGGCTTTAGAGAAGTAGGAAGTGTGGTAGCTCCAGTAGTGAGGTAGGTTGCATGCTAAAGTTACAAATTAGTTCATGATGTTGGGATCATTGGTAGTTGCATTAATTGTTATGATGACATGTTTTAAACTTGTGACGATATGTTTGAACTATTCATCGAGATAATAGGCTTTGTGAATGATTAAAAATTGATGAAATTGAATTGTATTGTGAATCACTAGAGTTAGGAAGGTTTTGGTGAATTATTATATTATTATTTATGCATGTTATTTGTTACGATCTTTGAGGTTTCTGTTAATTTACCCTTATATGTGTGTGTGTTTGACTATAATAATCATATATGTACAATAATATACCAAGAGAAGATGTTTTTATAGATATTTTGATATAGATGCATAACAGTGAGGAGTTTTGGATTGTTTCGAAAAAAATACTTGGAAATGAATTTGTTTTAGACAGATTATTTTGTAATAATGTATACTTTTATTTAATTATAGATTTTGAAATCTTACTCTTGAATTGTTTGAACAAATAAATGAAAATTGTTTGAAAAAAAAAAAACTCAGTTTCGATCGATCTTAGACGGCAATATCACAATTATAAAATAAAAAATTTTAAAATTTACAATTAATTAATGACATCTTACTCGGACGTTACATTATTCCTGTTGCAAAATTATTTTCTACAAAATTGAGAGAAAAAGTCTTTCAAAATTAGTTACGCCAAACAAATAGAAATTTTAGCAATTTTGTAATTTTAACAATCTGTAATTTTAACTTACAATCCTGATTTCACATATATTAGTCTTAATATACTTTAGTTTTATCAAGAAATACCTGTTTTTTTTACTGAATACGTGCATAATTTGTTTTTTCTTTTCTTTTTTAACGAAGAGAGGATGTAGATAATATCCATTTATGTTTACATTTTTCTTATAATAATAAACAAAATTACAGTTAAAAAATTTAATTTAATTATTATTAGAACAAAGAAAAATCACCAAAACATTAAAAGTAAAATTGCAATAAAGTATGCGAAAAAAATAGTTAAAAAATAATTTATTTTTTATTAATTATTATAAATTCACTTTTAATTTTTCATTACAATTGGTGATCTTTTTTAGATATTGAAAACTAAAAAGTTGGTTAATGAAGATAATGGTCGAAGGATAAACGAGGTAAAAAAATAAAAAAAAAATACATATTATTAATTGTTAGCATATTAATATAATATTTTATCGTTATATTTTTATAATTTTTAAAAATATAAGTTTATTGTTTTAATAGTTATTATTTCAAATATAAAATGATTAATTAAATAAAAAATTATAAATCATAATATAAAAACGAATTATAATATAATACAATATTTAACTTTATTTTAAGTATTTTTGAATTTTAATTTATCTCAATTGTTATAACATGTGGCGAACGAGTCACGTTATGTCATAGTGAAACTTAAGTTGCTACACTGTTAAAAAACTTACATTTTTATTACTAATTATAGATTTTGACATAGTTATAAATATTTTATTCAACATTAATATATATAATAATATATTTGAATGAAATGTGTAAAAAAATTTAAAAACAGATTATGCAACTAATAAAAATAAAAATAAAATAAAACTTAAAATTAAAATTTTAAATTTGTCTCTTCTAGATCTCAACTCTGATAATTATCGAGTTTATTTATCACTTGTAATTTAGGTATAATATTCAGACTCAAATATTGATATCGAATACGTTTACCATTAAGCACATCTTAAATGAATTAATTGATTATAAATTAATTAAAGTCTAGCTAAAATGTTTTGAAAAATATAACCTACATAATTTGTTTTTCATTATTTATGTGTTGCCCAAGAATAATAAACACATAAATGAGAAATGAAGGAGTCGAGAAGTATTTGACGTCCTAAATTTATGTTTGAGTAAAATAATTATTTTGAAACATAAGATTGATATAGCGATAAAAGTTGGAAAAAAAAAATTTAAGAAGTTGTGGGTTCACGTAAGCCAAATCACATGTAACTTCAAGCTTAAAAGTGAAAACTGTCTTTTAAATAATGATGGGGTTGGGTTGAGAGATAATAATAATCATAATATTATTCTATTCTTAATCACACTATTTAATGTCCTCCTCAAAAATCATATCCAGTGTTATCAACTCATAATATCTTTGCTAACGGTATTATCTCTGCAATAATTGTCTCCATATTATTTTTGGACTATATCAAATTCAACAAAATTTCTTTGTTTTCTTGACTTTCCTTGCAAAGGGGATTTTCTTTACTCTATAACAAACAATGCTCATAATCAACTTTCCTTTTTCTCTTCCTTTTAATTTTCTCTTTTTACACTATGATTTTGTTGGTAGTTGCATGTAATAGGTGAAAACCCAATCATGCTTCTATACATGTTTATGTTCGGGACACTTTGATGAATGTCGATAAAAGCTATAAATTTGTCTCTTCATTTCATCGGTTAATTAATTAATTAATTAATTAATTAATTAATTAATTAAAATAGGAAATTTGACTGATGAAAAAAAAATTTGAGATCTATGTATAACATGTATTGGAAGGGTATTTTTGAGTAAAAAAATAGAATGAAGAAGGGGTTATAAGGAAATTGAGTTGGCATAAGGGCATAGTCAAGATTCTCATGCTTATTTGTCACAATTTGTTGTTTATCCCTTTCCATGGAATCATGATTCTCACTAAAATGATTTGAGAGGGCTTTTGTGTGTTTGTATGGTGGAGTGGATCACACAAACCCACCCACAATAAAAAGCCTCTTCCTTATCCCCCATTTTCCACACCCTTGTGGGAATAATAATCCTTGCCAAATCCTACCCAAAGATCTTTTTCTCTCTTTTTGTCTTTCTTTACCCTTTCCCTTCTTTCTCAATCCACACACAAATAGAAGAAATTTTGACTTATGGGTACCCTCCTAAGGACACTGCCCCATTTCCTTTGCCTCCCACCCTTTCTCTTCTTCCTTTTCTAGGCCCCCTTCACCCATTATCTTCGATTCTTCATCATTTTGTACTGCATACACAATCATATCCAGGTTGCTATGACTTTCTCAAATAAAATCAATTTTAGTATATGTATTGTGTATGTAGTTCTTTCAAAAAATTATAACACTATCTTCAATTTAACAATATAACAAATATTGTATCTAAGATCTCACATCGACTACAAATAAATTGAATTTACAGTATATAAGTAAGTATAAACCTTATCTTACAACCTAATTATTAAGAAGTAGATTGTAAATCTAACTCAACCCCACAAAACTGACTTGTAAAGTGAAATTTGCACTTACTTAATATACTACAGGTCTTATCTCTAGTCAATGTGAGATTTTCAACACGGTTGAGTTAAACTTAAAGTTTATTTCTTAAAATCTTATTGGGTTACTCGTTATCGGATCACTCATTAACATTTAATCTTACACTTTGAAACGTAGATATTTTGGAGTGAAAAAATGTATTAAAATCTTACATTTGAAAATGAAAACCCAATCTTTACCGAACTTGCATCTTCAATTTGAGAAGACATGAATCCTTTTACTTACGAATAAACTATGCATCGAAAGAAGAAAGAGAAAATGGCATTTGATGAATGTAGCTTTGCCTGAAATACGGAGAAAGAAAGGGTATGTGCCATCCCTTTCTACTTTACAAGAAAATGACCATACGGATTAACCTTTTAGATTAAGGCATATAATAGTCGCATGTGGTTTCGAAAGGGTACTAATCTGTGAGTAATTAAGTAGGATATGTGCCCTTATGAGAACCCTAAAGGGCAATGTGTTTGACATAACAGTGATGATAGTTTGAAGCGGCAAAACAAGTCAAAAGGCTCTCTTGGTTGGGTATTGCTAATTGATTGCTACATTCAAAACCAAAACTATGACCAAAATGTGCATTCCCACCTTTTCATGGAATGGGTACACACTACCTTTGGCAAAACCTACTGTGCTACAACCTCGTAGCTTTGCTTGTTCCCTGATTCCTTAATACCCTACATTAATTAACTGTTATCTGATTAAGTGAGATTAACTAACAACTAATCTAATCTAACTCATCATCACCTTTTTCTTTTCCTAGGTTTCTCATCAGATAATACATCACCATAGTATGGCCAAATAGGTTTCTTTCTTTCACTTTTTCTAACAACTTGGACCACATATTTTCTCCCTCAGATGCATATACAATAATTATCACCAACAAGTTTATTAAGTTTTATGATAATTATGTATATTCATAATAACGGTTATTGGATAATGCATGACGATTCAACTTTTTTAAAATATATGTTTTTAATTTCCTTTAAAATTGTCAATTATACTGTATCATGTTACGTTATATACGAATTGAATTTTAATTTAAAATTGATGATATTTGCTACGGTAAACTACATAAAGATATGGACAAAGTTGCATCGTCCGGTCCAATGTTTTGGTAAGGATAAAACTTTAGGAAAGTCACCTCCCACTTTTTCCGTTTCTTTCTTTTTCTTTTCTCTATTGCATGTTTCATATTTGTTTTCTACTTAATGAAAATATAAAAACTTTAATTAAAAAGGATATAAACAGCGTAAAATTGTACTGGCATAGATTCTCATACGAAACTATTACTAACTTTTAGAGTAGTTGTTATTTTATTAAAATTTACATCACAAGCAAATTTTTTAATTAATTAACAATTATACTTTTAAGTTCTCGCATCAAGTGAAATATTTATTAGTTTTTAAAGATTAAATATATTTTTACTTCGCATTGAAATTCATTCGTATATGAAATTTCGATATATTTCATCCATAAATTTTATAAATAAATGAATAAAATCCTTTTTAATCTAATTACGTTAATTGTTTTAGGTGTTAAATATATTTTCTAACAAATATTTAATTAAAAATGTGTTAAACAGTATAAATAATTTTAATACTAACATGAAATACATTCAACACGTCTTGAAAAACTAAAATCATATTTAATTTTCTTTTTATTATTCGCAGACAATTTTGACTGATTATTCTTTTAAATCTTTTGTTTCCAACTATAAAACTAAAATTCAAGACTGTCAATAAAAATGATAAATTTGTATGAAGCCAGTAAAAGAATTTTACACTGATAATATATTATAATTAAATTCTTAACTGACATGATTGGTACTTGACATAACAGTGTTTTTAGTACTACTAACACGCATTAACTGATAACAAATATGATAAAGAAATATGAAACAGTATCGAAATATAGATATATTAATAATTTGGATGAGATGAAATTATTAGGTTATAGTTGTTTGAGTAAACCTTACTCCATGAATTATGAAAAGGCATTGGCAGAGAGAGATAGCATGAAAGTGGAAGAACAGTCAACGTTGGAGGGGTGAGAAAAGATTGAATATGATTATCAAAGTTGCAGAGGACAGACACAAGAATAGGAATCTTTTTACTCGTTTCCCCACAAAAATTACTATGCCCTACTGTTAGGTGAAATAATAAAAGTAACACAACACAAACCCAGAAACAAACCACATCAACAAACGCACACTCATGTGTCTTGCTCCTGTCTCCAACTACTGCTCCATTTCATTTTTTATACTTCTTTCTTCATCTCTCCAACAACACACACCACTCACTCACTGTCGTACCAATCATACTCTCATTCCTCTTTTTCTTTCCTTCTAAAACAATATTAACACACTTTTATTCAAATAACATATACAATTATTATAAACAGTAACAGTTCTTTTCTTCTCTTCATGTGATTACATGTTTAAAACCCTAACTTAAATAATTAATTATGTATAAGTTTATACACACTTTCTTCAAAAATCCGACGCGGATTAGATATAAGACAATTTTATAATAAGTGAAAACGCGCAAACTTCATCTTGCAAACCAGTTTTGTGAGATTGAGTTAGACTTAAAGTTTACTTCTTAACATGGTATCAGAGTTATTGTTTAAAAAAACTTATTCTAGCGAGATTTCTTAGACATTCTGTTTCACTCGCTATCGGACCGCTAACGAACCATCAATTTTTAGTCTCACGCACGAGATGATCATATCTCGACGTGAGGAAAGTATGTTAGAAGTCACACATCACATCGACTAAAGATAAGACAAATTCATAGTAAGTGAAGTACAAACCTCATCTTACAAACCGATCTTGTAAAATTGAATTAGGCTTAAATTTCACTTCTTAACATAATCTATACTGTATTCTATGAAATGGAGTGTATGATCACAAAATTACTTCTGGTTGGCTTTTATCCATTCTTTATTTTGACAGGATTTTCTTTTAAATTCTGAATTAGATAGAACTAAATGTTTGATAAAATATATTTTTTTGTTTTTTTAATTTATTAAGTGGAAAATAAGTGGTGGTGTTCGTAGTACTATGATTCATCCAACAAGTTTACTAAATCTACTAAAGATGCATCTTTTCAAATGTTTCATTTAAATTTTAAAATATATTTTTATTTGAAAAATAGGGTTATAGACTGAGAGCAAAATTGAACGTTGAACACTCTTGGTGGCATTAGATTAAAGAGAGGCCTAATAATCATTCCTCTTGAAAATCACGATTCATAATCTTAGGTTACTACTAATTAATTCTAATCTCTATAAACATAGTAATAATAATATATAACTACGTGTATAAGCTTCATAATTCGTTGTAGCTTTAAAGCTTTAAATGAATATAGTATGGGAGGAGTAAAACAGATGAATGCATCACAAGATGCACGATTTCCAATGGAAGATTATTATTAATTAAACATCTTAATTAACAAAAGATACTTTACACATTAATTACATGATTATTTTAATAATAAAGCTGGGCAGGTAGGGACAGTGACTGGAGTGTCAGCCAACCAGAGTGATGCACGAGAATAGAAAAAGAATGGAATGCAGAAGGCAAAGTATAGAAAGGAGAAAAATTATGGGGCATTTTAGGTTTTGATTTTCTTGGATTTGATTAAATAATGTGAGTTTGTTCTGTTCTATAAAGACATCAAAAACCTAGAACAGAAACAAAAATTAAGAAAAAGTTAACCCACTGAAGGCATTAACATGTGCTACTACTATAATAGTTTGAAATTCCAAATGCTACCCTAAGCTATATGAATGAATATATTTATTTCATCAGGATGTTAGGTTTATAGGTGTATCATGCAAATATACTCACTTCAACCTGATCAATGCACACATGTTTTTATACAATACTACCATTTTGTCCTTTCCAAACAAGAAACTACAACCACCCACCTACAAATATAGACATAAAATAAAGTTCAACTTCTTTTTTCAGTTTTTGAGAGGTTTTTTTTTCATTGTTTTTCTGATATATTTTTAAAATATATTAATTTTAATATTCTAAACTTGTTAATATATTTTAAAATATATTTTTTATAAAAATAGTATAAATGGTACAATTTTTTTTTTGTGAGAGATGCACGACATAATTCACACAAACATGAAGAATATTCTCACTTGGTAAGAGAAGAAAAAAAGCACATTGATGTTGGGTATGTTGATAGATTTTGACTACTTACGTGGAATGAGTGTGGATGTGAGTTTAGTGGTGGATTTGAATGGGGGACATGAGAATAGGGATGAAAAATGTGGATGAGGGTTTTTTAGTGTATTTAATTAAGGAAAAATTGGAAAAAAAATTGACATTTTTAGAAATAGCAAAATTCAAGTTAGTGGAAAACTGTTTACTAGTATATAATTTACATTGTTCGATTCTTAGTGACACTCAAATTCTATAAAATTTAAATGGTTTGATAATTTAATTAAAGATACTCAATTTTAATATATAATATTTATTCGAATCTCACATTTTCTCATCAAAATAAAAAAAAATAAAAAAATTTAATAATTACTTTAAAAATATTATGAAAAAAAACATTATTATTTTAGAATAATTCTTGAAAGTTAATGAACTTAATTATAATATAAATAACCAAAACATGTTAATTTGAAAACTCTTATAAACAATTTTATATATAAAATAGTTTATTAAAAATATAATATATTACATTTTTATGTAGACATCAACTCGGTGTCTACCCGTTAGTCAACACATAATAAAATATTCATCTGTTATTCATTCCGTTACACATCATTGAAAAAATACTTGTAGGTATTTTAGAATCCGTAGGTATCCGTAATACTCACGGATATTTAAAAATTATATTTTATAATTTTTTAAAATAAAATATAAATAAATTACAAAAAATATAAAATAAAATATTAATTCAATTAATATAAATCAAATTTTAATTTAATTTAATAAAATATAAGTTAAATTTTATCTTTATTGTTTCGTGAGTAATGTATTTTCGCAACTAGAGGTAATATGATATCCGCATCTAAGTCGTTTGTAAACGAGTATTAGAATATGTATTATAATATCCACTACCAGCAAGTAATAGATACCCAAGAATATATTTAATTCTTTCAATACTTTATTTATTATTGGTAAAACGTGTATTTATATTACTATTCAGTTTATGATAAGTAACTATGATATAAATGTTAGGATCGAGGCTTACCTCTAGGACAAAAGCTATGGTCATTAGCCAAGACATAACTCTTTTTTTTTACTTAAGAATGTAACAGTTCAAACGCTACAATTCGATTGTGAATTGGGCTCTGATACCAATTTTTAGGATCAAACGCTTATCACTTGGCAAAAAACTATCAGTTGAAAGTCTAAACTTCAAGGAAGAGTAGTCTCCCTCTCAACCACTGAAATTGAGTATGTAATTATCTCATAAGCAACAAAGGAAATTATATGGTTGAAGAACATAAACATTTATTCATAGTCTTGTTTATTAAGAAACTTGAAAACATTTTTACCAATGTTTAAATTTTCAAAATCAAAATTGTTACTCCTTTTATTCTTTTCTTGGAACAACTTTCACAGTTTTAGCTTTAAAATATATTTTTCTTCTTCTTCTTCTTCTCATTTTCCTTTTCTTCTATTAATCTCCCAAATTTCAACCCATGTTCTTTAAATTTTTCAAACAATGTAGTCATATTTATGTAGGTAAGATCTCTAACCCTAGAAATTGTTGGACTTAGGTTGTCATGACATATTCAAACTTTTTAGAATATCGATGTTATGAACACTTGATTTTGTACATCATGCTAATGTTTACACAATAATGTAAACTAAATCATCTTGTTTTATTTTTTTTATTTTTTTTACACCAATGCTAAATAAAAATGAGTTTATCTTTATTTAATTAATTTTTGTTACAAGATCTCAAACTTTTTAATTAAAAGTAAATTAAAGTTTTTCTAAAATTTAATTAAAAGGTTGTTATTAGGTTACTTGGTCCATGTGGGTCAATAGTCAATTTTCTTTTTTCATTTATTAGGTCTTACTTTACCTTTCTAACCATTTAGTAGATATTCAAATCATATTATTATCCACAACCACTCCAAGAAAAATCTTAAATAATGATCAAATTTAGTCACAAAAAATTAATTAGTCACTATAGTTGACCAATTTAGATACTCATTTATAAACTAAAAATTATTGGTAAATAAACTAGTTTCAAAAAATTATAATTGGTCTCTAAATTAGTAACTATTTCTCTAAATTGGTCACTAACATTATTTATCTAAATTGGTCACTAACGTTATCTATCTAGGTTTTGGCTACCAATGAATTAGTCACTAAATTAGTCTCTAATTAATTATTTAGAGACCAATCTAGAAATCAATTTCTTTAGTAACCAAAACCTAGGTAGCTAACGTTATTGACCAATTTAGAGACAAATTCATAATAAAAACTATTTTAGTTACCAATTTAGAGACCAATTACAATTTTTTGAAATTAGTTTAGTTACGAATAATTTTTAGTTTATAAATTAGTATCTAAATTGGTTACTATAGTGACTAACTTTTTTTGTCACTAAATTTGGTCTTTATTTAAGGTTTTTCTTGTATTGAACCATCTTTATTTTTTTTTTGTATGACACATTTCTTTCTTTCTCTCTCTTCCTCATGTCCTTCCTCCTAAATAATATCAACTTCCTTCCTCAATTAGTTAATGATAATGTTTTTTCTCCTGCAATTTCACCATGTTTTCAATTGATTGACCATTTGGTTCTCATTTATTCTAGTTTCCTCAATTAAAACTAATAGAGTGTTGACCCTCTACAAAATTATCCAATAAAATCTCCTTGGTGCAACTCTCAATTACCCATATGTTATTTCTTGCATTTTCTTTTTTTGTTGCTTCTACTTTCCTCAACTAAAGATGATAAACTAACACTATTCATTTTGAAAAAAATAAAATAAAAAATTCCTCTCTCTAAAAATATAATGAGAGTGCTTTGTTGGTCTATAAATAGACTCTCCCAAAGTAAAAAGTGGTTGAAAAAAAAACAGATGAGGAGATTAAAATTTAAGATTGTGATTCTGAGATAAAAAATTATGAAAATAACAACTAAGAAATAGTAGAAAGAAGAAGTATTAATGTTGTGTCTTTGCATTGATTTATTGTGCAAAGGAATTGTCAAGCACTAATTACAATGGATTGCTCATGTTTGTTTGTGTGTGACAAGAGGCGTTTGTGAGTGATGAATAGCGGGATTGCTATGAAATCCCATCCCGCTATATGTGTTGTGAGTTGAAGGTGACCAACCACCATTTACCTTATTACCTTCATATCAATTCATATTTCATGCATGTGCTACCTTTGTGAAATAGGAATGGTGGTTGATTTTGTGTAGGAACACGGTGACGAAGAGGAAGAACCACTAGAATCAGATATGGAATAAGTTGGAACAATTCCTAAATATTGTAGAAGGAGTGGAAATACTTAAGCATGTGTTTGGATTGGGTTATTTACTATTTACATAGATTGAAATGTAAGTATTCTTCATGTTTGGTTTTATAAATTTGAACAAATTTGTGGGCGCATAAACGGGAAAGAGTATAAGTTTACAATCCTCCTCCTTTATATGAGAAAAAATGGTGAGAAAGTCACATCATAAAATGTAAAATTTCTCTCTTGCCCTCATTATTTTATAATTCTCTTTTCATTTGTCTTCGTTGCATTTGAGGGAAAAAAAAGCAAATATGTTGTTCTCCTGTTTTTATGTTTCTCTCTCCCTTATACCCCTTCACTATTGTATTTGAGAAAACAAAATTTATTATATTTGAAAAAAAAACTTATGCTACATTTAAGAAATAATAACAATAATAATATAATAATAATTATTATTATAACAATAAAAATAGTAGTAATAATAATATTTACATCTAAATTCATATCATATTTAGTTTTAAGGATAAAATGACAATCATTTAATTTCATTTCCTAAAACATTTTTTTAATTTATCATTTATATCACATACAAATCTTTACATATTTTCATTTCAAATTTATTCAAATCGCACATAATTTCTATATTTCAAATAAAATCACTTTCACTTTCTTTTCTTCTCAAACCTACTCCATCAAATTCAACTTCAAATTCAAACTCAACCTAAAAAGAACACAAGAAAAAAAAAAAAACACATCCTAAATCCAAAGACAAGCTCACAATAGATGAAAATTATCATTATGCTTATAAGTTGTGCCAGTTCATAATTTCTTTTGAATAAAATAAATAGTAAAAATTCACAATTTTCAATATATAATTTATTTTAATATAAACTACGTGAAATAAATTTTGTATTGTATTTAGAAATACGTAAGAGCATGAGTCCACTTCTGTCAAGCTAAATATAAAAAATTTCTCATATACTAATTTTACGTAGTAACAATAATAATAACTAATTTATCTTTTAAACATGATAAAATAAAAAAAATTAATTAAATATTTAATTATTAAGATGAGATAAATATTTAAGAAAAATAAATAATACGCTTAATTAATTATAGACAATTTTTATATATAATATTTAATAATTTTTCTGCACATAATAGACTTTTGACTTCGAAATGAAATTTTACGTACCAATATTTTCTAAACGATCTTTTCAATATTTTCTAAATAAATATTGGTGACATATTCTTTCTTTTTTCTTTTTTTTTTCACATGTCGCATTATCAATTGTAAACTATGATGTATAGATACGATACATATATAGAATACAACACATATCTGATATGATAGGTGATATATGCATGTTAAAAAATGTACAATAATTCTTAAAAATAGGATAAATATGTGATTGAAAATAACATGTATTGAAAAGTCTCACATCGTCTAGGATAACTAAGGGGTGAATGTTAGTGACTATATAATGGGCTCTAAGTTCATGATGTTCTTACCCTAAGTCAAAGACACTTTGAGCTATTGTTTGATTTTTATTATTCTCTTGTAATAGAGTGTGGTGAGGTGTAATTAAATTTTTGCTCTGAAGGGTGTAAGTGTACTTGGGGTCAAATGATTGAGAGTGTTTTCTGTGTGTTGTACAAATTTACACATAATTATTATTCTTTGTGGTTGTGGTTTTTCTCTATATTTGGAGTTTTCACATTATATTCTTGTGTTCTTTGTTAATTGGGTGATTCTTGGGGGAAAACGGTAATGTTTTGTGGTTTTGCATCGTGGGTGATATTTATGCAAGGTGTGTGGTGATTATCACGAGCATTGATGTAGGGTGCATAGAAATTCTTGGGATGACTTAATTCGAAGTGGAAATAATGGTTTGATTCCAAGTTGAAATTCTTAGGATGATTTGATTCCAAGTGGAAATTCTTGGGATGGTTTGATTCCAAGTGAAAATTCTTCGAATGATTTAATTCCAAGTGAAAATTCTTCAAATGGTTTAATTCCAAGTGGAAATTCTCGAGATGGTTTGATTGTAAGTGAAAATTCTTGGGATACTTTGATTCCAAGTGGAAATTTTTGAGATGGTTTGATTCCAAGTGAAAAAAATTCTTGGGATAGTTTGATTCTAAGTGAAAATTCTTGGGACGACTTGATTCCAAGTGATATTCCTTATGAAGTATGATTGCTGGTATAGGCAATGAAGATGTGTTTATTTTAATCAAGGTGAAGGATGTTAGGTTGATGAAAATAACATGTCTTGAAAAGTCCCACGTCGCCTAGGATAACCAATGGGGTGGGTGTTAGTGACTATATAATGGACTCTAAGTTAATTATGTTCCTTGTCCCAAGTCAAAGACAATTTGAGTTAGTGTTTGACTCTTGTAATAGAGTGTTGTGAGATGTAGCTAAATTCTTGCTGTGAAGGGTATGAGTGTACTTGAGATCAAATGATTGAGAGTGTTTTCTGTGTGTTGTAAAATTTATACATAGTGATTACTCTATGTGGTTGTGGTTTTTCTTCGTATTTAGAGTTTCCATGTTATATTCTTGTGTTCTTTGTGTTAATCTCATTTATCTATTAATAGGGTGATTTTTGGAAAAAAATGATAATGTTCTTAATTGATGATGCATTTTTCCCAACAATAAGTAACCTCAAGAACATTACACATATTGTTTCTTTTACAGGCAGAAACTAAAACTTTGTATAACTCATCAAGCATGATAAAAGGAAGATAATTTTCACCACATTTGTTTTCGCTTAACAAATCACCGTTAACAATAAAATCTCCAATTTCTTTTTTCTTTTCAAAAAATTTATTAGTGAGAAACTTCTCATAATAACTAAGTTAATACAGTAAATATTCGCTTAACTCCGCACTCATCTAAGTCTGCATCCTGTCTAAATCCGTAGTTGGAAGGGAAAAATTTTGGGATCAATAATTTGTGATTTTATTTCAAGAAAAAAATCACCTAAAGTCATTTTACTTTATATTTTTTTACATTTTGTTATATATATATATATATATATATATATATATATTATTATATATTTTATCTCTGGCATATTTTTACAATCCCTACAAATACTCAATGGTCATAATATTTCCTACTATGATTATATGAATAATAATATTTCATATTGTAATATGACTCTTAAAATTTCATAAGTCCTCATTCCAATTAAATCTTATTAAACATTCAAAATCAAAATGCAGACTTAAACGAATGTTTATTGTAATTAATATTTTTTTTCCTTGTTTTTTTTTTCTATGTATTATTTTCATTTCAAAATTATTGATGTTTTAATTAAATACAAAAATAAAGCATTTTTATAAATATACACATTTCAAATTTTTTCATCAGAAAAATTATTGTATTGATAAATTAATTAATTTAATTTTCATTAATAAAAAAACTATATAAATGACTAAATTTGAAATTTGTGGAATGAGAAGTAATAATTTTAAAAGAGAAATGGGTTTTGTTTTGTGATGGAATTGAGAAAGTTAAGAGGGAAAGAAAGCAAGAAGTTGCAGAAAAATGTGTTTTTGATTTGGAAATCTGAATGCATTTAATAGGTAATTAAAAGGGGATGACAAAAATCTGGTAGCCATTTTATCTTAGAGTGGTACAAGGGACTTAATCAGTACATCACAATTAATCATTCACACACAACAACTAAACAACCAACCATCATCACTGTCACACTGCAACGCATTACTATAATTCAAATCTCAATCACAAGAAATGCAAAGTGTCCAAAAACATGCATAATAAAAAAAATTATACCGTAGTCATTAAATTTGAGAATTTGTTTTTATAATTTAAATTGTTTTTTTTAAATAATTTTTTACTTTTTTATATTTCAAATCCATTTAAAATATATTAACTTAGATTACAAAAGAAAACTGTAAAAATTTAATTGTTATAATATCATTATTTCCATAATAATTCCGAGTTTTAAGTGATGGAAGCCAACAACAGACATCCTACATGAGTCCACATCATTCTCACTCTATCAGTGATGAACTTAAGTGTACATAATTAGAAACAATTATATTTTTTTATTCGGTTAAAATGATTACTAAATATATAAAATAAATTTATTTTATCCAAATTTTATATATTAATCTTCTTAATATATTGTTCTTAGATTTAACTGGTCTTCATGATCTGGCCTCCTTCCTCCTGGAATAAAATCATATTATACATTAATGTCCTTAATGGAACACTTAAATCTGCTATAACACTCTATTTAATATGGAAAGAACAATGAGCTATCATCAATTAATCATTTCCTTTTTAGTTTGTATCAACTTTGACTAGTTGCTCATGGAAGAAAGATTCCTTTATAGATTTAAGACTGATGCTAAGTTAATAAGACCTTTAACTGAAATATATATATATATATATATATATATATATATATATATATATATATATATATATATATATATATAAATGCAAGTTTTTCAAAAGTGAGTGGATCCAATATTTAAATTTTATCATATTAGAATTGGACCTTTGCATTCATACATTTCAAAATATATGAACATTTTGTATTAATATATTATTATTTACACAAAATCATGTTAAACTTTTATTTCAAAATATATGAACATTTTGTATTTTATATTATTATTACTCTACCGTTGGATAATAATTTCATATTATTTTTAATTCTTATCTATAGTAACGCGTAGTTAGCATTCTCTCATTCATTCTTAACTTTTCACATTAAATAAAAATAAAATATAAAATATTATTATGGTAAAAATAATTGCACAAATACAAAATAAACTACACACTATACAAATTAGCACCATAGAGAAATTTTTGAATTTTTTAAATTTTAAATTAAATATATTTTTAATCTTTAAATTTTGATATAAAATTATATTTTATTTTTATCTGAAATTTTAATGTTATTTAATTTTAAATTGTAAACGTAAATATATATAATTCTTTTGATTCAATCGATTTAAATTTTTTTATAAATAAAATAATTCTTTATCTTATTCATATTTATATTATTTGACATATTTTAATTTAAATATCATACTAAAATGTTATTTTAGTAATAAAAATATTTAACATCTTTATGTTAAAAGAATTATAATAATTTAAGAATAAATATTTAGAATAAAAATAAATTTTAATTTTACATAATTTAATTACTATAAACATATTTAATTCTCTGTATATATATTTATATAATTTAAAATTTATATTTTTAAATTTTAAATATTTATGTATTTAAAAATAATGACTACATTTATATAAAAATTTTAACACTCTAAAATATTTATTATGAGTTGCAAATCCCTAATTTCTTCCAAGTTCCAATGTTACACACTACATACCACAGTAATTTTTATACAACCACAGTTGCTTTTGTTTACATAAAATTTATATTTAGAATACAAAAAGTAAAAACAAAGTTAATCTCCATTTCATTTAAATTATTGTATTGCTATTCAAAGAAACAATTAAGAGTGTATTCCTGTTGTACCTGCATCATTTAAATTAACTTTTAATTTTCATTGAACATTAATAGTAGTAGACGCACATGTGATTTAAAACGTTTTTTATTCACATTTTTTTTAACGTTAGAATAATAAATTTGTAAGAAAATACATAACTTCGTGATAATTATTTAAAAATATATAAAATAATTATTTTTGAAGTGAATAGTTTATTTAGTTAGTTTAAGTGTTAAATAATGGTATTATTTTTATCAGTTAAAAAAATATAATTATATAACTAAAGGATGATGACATTGAAAATCATATACTCTTTATTCAATATATTCCATCACTTCCTTTCAAACCTAGTTTGATAGACATTTATCTGAAAATTCTGTTGATTTATAAGGTATAATATTTTTGTTTAATTTTTCAATTAAGTTTAATTTCTTAATAAAAAACACAAACCTAGATAAAGTTAGCAGCTATTATTGTTTATTCCATTTGGTTACACTATTAGTGCTTTATCTTCCTGCTTCCTCTTGACCTTAGGAAAGTTGGTGGTATGGCATTCTTGTAATTTCACCAAAAGTTAGGGGCAATGAATGTGTGACGTCAGCAAGATAGCTACCCGCACTACTAACTCATGGGGAAAGATAAATTATTGAATGCTTTTCTTCATCAATGCATATTTATCACTTCAGGTTTTCAGTCAATTTTAACATGAAATTTAATTAAAAAGAACTTTTTTAATTTATTATCAACCCACAAAATCTGAGAATTCTATTCTACCATGTAATTTTAATTTTCTCATGTTTCATTGAACAGACATCTGAATAAAGGTTTTAAATTTAAACACAGATAAATGAAGTTACACATATTTTAACAAGATAAATTTTGAAGTTTATATATTGAAACTAAGATTGACTTTGGAAGAAAATGAATGTGTTGGTAAAAAGAAAAATGATCTTAAACAGAGGAAAATTTCAAATCAAACAATAATTTTGCCATGGCCACCACCAGTGCTGCTGAGAACAGACCACCTATGTTTCATTTCACAATCCGACAAAACTTTCTCTACTGAGTGGCTCCCTCTGTAATATTCCCCCAAATCCCTCCTTTTTCTCAACCCTTTTCCTCTCCTCTCACTTCCATTTATTTTCTCACAAGGGTCATCACAAAGAGAGAGAAAGAAAACACCCCACACACACAGAACACAGACCAGAACAGAGGAAGCTGAAGAAAGAGAAAGCACATCACAGTTCCACAGAACCTGAACGTAAACACAGACACCAACGATCTCACTCTCACTTCATCTCACCAACTAAACCACACACCCTACCCTTTTCATCTTCTTCTTCGTCATCTTCTTCGTTTTCTTCTTCTCTTCAAATTTATCTTTCTTCTACCATATTCTCTGCACAAATGGAGGTCATAGCTCTCTACAAGCTTGAATCTCGTGGGATAGTGTAGTCCCTCCGATACTTTTTCTTTTCGACTTTGTGACTCTCGAGGTCCTTCTTCTTCCTCTTCGCGCTCTCTTTTTCTCTCTTACCTTCCACTTTCGCTCTCTAGAACTTCCTCTGCCGGAGGATGGCCATCTCGTGTCGGAAACTGACCGTCGTGAACTTGGATCCGGAGAGAAAGCGAAGCGGGGGGTTGAGGACTAAACAGGCGGGGAGAGGATCGTGCCGTGGTAGTTAGTTTTTCGGGAATGTGCTTTTTGCTCTCTCTCTCTTTCTTCGTGAATGAATGCTAGTGTGACTCCATTGCGTTGGAAAAAGGATAACTTTTTACCGGTTTCGGAAACCCTTTTGCGAGAAACCAAATGGGGTTTTTGCTCAAAGAGGTTTTGAAGACTCTGTGCTCAAGGAATCGCTGGTCTTATGCCGTGTTTTGGAAGATCGGTTGCAACAATTCCAAGTGAGTTTCAAATGCCTTTTCTTTGTGTCTCGTGCTCTCTCTCTCTCTCTCTCTCTCTCTCTCTTTAGCTTGTGAGAAATTCAGAGAGAATCAGGTTGGCTTGTTGGTTTTTTTTTTTTTTTTTTTCGGTTGGATGTGATTTTGATGCTCGTACTTTCAAAGAGGGGATCTCAAGTGCTTAGATTCTATTTCCGGGGTTGCTTCGTTTTCGAGATAAAGTCCACTTGTTAGTTCCTGTTTTGGAACTTTATTTGGGCCTTTGTTGCTTCTCTTCTGTTTTGTTTTCAAGAATCTTTTGTTTTTTTTTTTTTAAAACATAAGTTTGTTTTTTTAGCTAAAAAGAAGTTTATTTGCCTTGATTTGTAAAGGAACTATCCATTGATTCAGTACTTGTTTGATTCTGTTTGGTCTTATCTTCTTGTGTCGTTAATAAAAATCTGACCCTTTTCTTCTTGAGCTAATTTGAAACGTTGCCGGTTTAATCTTATAATCTCTCTATTTAATACTAATCACCATGATGCTTTGAGTATTCTGTTGAAAAATCCGTTAAACTTTTAAGCTTTAAATAGTTAGATTCCTGAATCAATTACAAGTGGGAAAAAGGGTTTACTTAGCTCGGGATCTTCAATTTGAAGCTTGTAATTTTGAAAAGAATTATGAACTATAATTAGTAGTTTGTGCTTGGTTTTATGTATTGTTTTGTAGGTAGACATTAACTACAAACATAGAAAACTGCTACTTTATTTATTTTCTTTCCTTAATCTCCTGTAAACCTTTTCTTTTGTTTTTTAACCAAACATATGAATCTATTGTTGCTTGTCTTCTAACTTTTGTGTTTGCTTTCCCATAATGTTTTCTAACCTGCAAGATAGACGCCAAAATATTATGCTTTGACTTTAGCCCTGATTGCAGCCATGGTTTGTTTGTTTGAGTTAACTGAGTATGGTTTACTTGTCAGGCTGTTAATCTGGGAAGATCATTACTATGAACCCTTGCCATCTCCTTTCCCTCCACGCCATGTTGGGATGTCTAATTTTCCATACCGTGACGGGGAAGGGTGCTGGTTTTCTTCTGAGTCTCAACTGGGGATTCAGGAGGAGGACAGAGTCGGTGGATTGATTAACAAAATGATGCTGAATAATTCAGTCAGTATTGCTGGAGAAGGGTTGGTCCTCATTTTCATTGCTTATTATTATCAATGTTTCAAGTGTTTTCCTTCTCATTCCCATCTTACTCAAGTGCTGTCTTTTGTTGTTAACCAGGATGGTTGGACGGGCAACATTTACAGGAAACTATCAGTGGATTCTTATGAACAATTTCAGTAGAGATGCATATCCACCACAGGTATGGAGTTGATTCTAATCCCTCAGGATTATGTGCTAGTAGTTTATGATGAATATCTTGGTTTCCTTTTGAAGTTTGATGGTAAGGCACATAAATTTTCTATAATTTTCCATTGTCTTGGTCAAATGAGTGTATATTAATGTAGTATAAGAAGTGCATAACATAAGCCTCTTTTATGTGATAGAGTGTATTTATTCCAATAATGATCAAAGGCTTGGAGTAGGTGAACATATGAGCTTCTTTTTCATTTCTCTTTATTGCTGTCTTTTTTGTAGGTGTATACTGAGTTGCATTACCAATTTTCTGCTGGAATGCAGGTTTGTGATTTTTTTTTTTTTTTTTTTTTTTTTTACAGTACCAGTTATTATCCTGAGTTGGATTTTTATTACTGTTTCTTAATTGTGGACTACTATTGTTTGCAGACAGTAGCAGTTATTCCTGTGCTTCCTCATGGGGTTGTTCAATTTGGTTCTTTATTGCCAGTAAGTCTTTCTCAAGCTTTCTGTAGTTTTTTAGAAACTTAAGACCATGTCTGAAGTGATATATTTTGATGGAAAATGGGATTATGATGAGAAGTCACATTCTTTGGATCATAAATAAGTGCTTCAGGTCAACTTAAAAGCCATATATCATTCATGGCATGAATGTGTCCATCCTTGAAAACTGAAAGAGTGGCATTCTTATGCTTAGAATGTGTCTATCCTAGTTCATGATTGTGAACATACATTTTCTGGTGCCCTGATGCTAGCTAATGCAGCCATTCAATCTTGTTACTGCAGATAATGGAAGATATTGGATTTGTGAATGATGTGAAGAACTTGATCTTGCAATTGGGATGTGTACCTGGTGCCCTTCTTTCTGAAGACTATTCAGCAAAAGTTTCTAGTGAAAGACTTGGTGTACCTGTCACTATTGATCCACCTGTCGTTACGTCTAAATGCACTCCCTCTGCAGCTAATGGCTCCAACCAACTAACTGATTCTACTATTGCTTCAAGGTCTATTGCTCCATCACCTCATCCGCCAAGGCAAGAAATAGATAATTACCAGGCTTCTGTATTGACACCTCAAACCTATGACCAAAACCAAATATTTGATAGCATTTGCCAACCAAAATCTCATTCAATGATCAAAACAATTGCCTATGGCCAGCAGAAGAAGACAGTGGTCCATGCTGAAGCTAAAGTGATACCTACAAATTTTGATTCATGTATGCAACAACCTTCTGCTTATAATTCCAGATCTGCATTCAATGAATTAGCTGGCTTCAATCAATCAAATCTGAGTTGCAACCTTAACTATATGGAACAACAAACATCAGGTGTTGGAAGACAGAGTCACGTTAATCCCAACATGAATCCATCAAGTGCCTCAAATATGCCTCAACTGAAAACAGGTGCAGGCAAAATTCTTGAACAGAATCAGAGTTCTGGTGGCAGTTCACTATTTGGAGGAATCCCAATGTGTGGTGGGAGTAATCTTTTGAGGACAAATATGATTAACTGCTCTGTTTCGAATTCTCCCAAAGTACCACCCACTTCTGAATTTTCTGGAAGTCACAAGCTTGAGTTTGGGCTTCAAAATAACAATTCAACAACTGATGCTGGACTCTGTTCTGTGCCTACTTTCTGTAATCAATCAGTTACCAGTCACGTGAATCTTGAAAACTCTGCTCAGAAGAACCTTCCCATTGATTTAAAGCATGCTTTCGTTTCAACTGAACAAAGGATACCCGATGATTTGCTTCATACCGCCCTTAATATTCCGTCTCTTCATCTTGAGGAGAATGAGCCTATGAGAGATCATATTCCTGGTTTTGTTCAAGATTGCCTCAATAAAGATGTTACTGGTATGGTGAAAATGAATGTTAAGCATGAAGACACCTATACTCAACTTCCATCGGGGGATGATCTCTTCGATGTTTTAGGTGTGGATTTGAAAAGGCAACTACTCAATGGAAACTGGGATAATTTACTTGCCACTGATTCAGAGGCCAACAGAGAAAATCTAGATAAAAAGGCAACATGCATGAATTTGCAAGGTGTACGTCCTGATAACAGCTATTCAGTTAAAGAAGCAATATCAGACAGTGGCATCTTCTCTGGAACCGGCACCGACCACCTCTTAGATGCTGTTGTTTCAAAAGCTCAATCTGCTCCAAAACAAAGTTCTGATGAAATTTCTTGCAGGACAACATTGACAAGGGTTAGTACTGCCTCTGTTTCCTCTCCTGCCTGCAACCAGGTTCTATCTGATCATGTCTTAAAGGGATTGTTTGATTTTCCCAAGAACGGGGCTAAAAGAGCTGCTGGGGAAACCAGTTCTCTTAGGTCTGGCTGCAGCAAGGATGAGGCTGGAAACTGCTCTCAAATGACTTCCATATATGGTTCTAAGCTTAGTTCATGGGTTGAGAATGGTAGTAGTGTGAAACGTGAAAGCAGCGTTTCAACTGGATACTCTAAGAGACCGGAAGAAGTTTGCAAATCAAATAGGAAAAGGCTTAAACCTGGAGAGAATCCCAGACCTCGGCCTAAAGATCGCCAAATGATTCAAGATCGTGTTAAAGAGTTAAGGGAAATTGTGCCAAATGGAGCAAAAGTATGTAGTCTTTCTTGTGCTCTCTTACATATCAGTCCTGAACTTTTTGTTTAGTTATCAGATCTAGGTGCTGATTTTATTTTCTTCAATTTCTTATCATAATTCAACAGTGTAGCATAGATGCACTTCTGGAAAAGACCATCAAGCATATGCTTTTCCTGCAAAGTGTAACAAAGCATGCTGACAAGTTGAAACAGACAGGGGAATCTAAGGTATAAATATCATCATCCACTGCTTTTTTTGTCAGTATGTTAGATTCAGGCAACTTATCTAGTTATGGTATCGCAATTGTTTTCGTTTTCACCAGCATTGTATTGATATGTTGAATAAAAGAAGGATGAATAGCTGATTCATTGTACTGAAAATTCATTCTTTCCTGAATATGCAGATTGTTAGTAAAGAAGGTGGGTTGCTATTAAAAGATAACTTCGAGGGAGGGGCTACATGGGCATATGAGGTTGGCTCGCAATCTATGGTTTGTCCAATCATTGTCGAGGATCTTAATCCACCTCGTCAGATGCTAGTAGAGGTAATTATTGAAGCTTTATAATTTTGTAACATCCCTTTATCCATTAAGTGTAAGTGTTGGAGTCCACATTCTCTACTGCATTTTTTGGTGTTGTCATTTGCTGAGCATTAATGATACACTGATGTTGGTACTTTAAAAATCTTTTTAATATATTTTTAAATATCAAAATCAGTGTTCATCCGTGTATTTTGAAGACACAGCAGATAAACAACACAGACAAACTCAGCAGAGAATCTAAATTCTCAAGTGTTGTTGCCTCTAATATGTTGTATTTGCTTGGTTTTTGCAGATGCTTTGTGAGGAAAGGGGTTTCTTTCTGGAAATAGCTGACTTAATCAGAGGATTAGGATTAACCATCTTGAAGGGGGTTATGGAAGCTCGTAATGACAAGATCTGGGCACGCTTTGCAGTTGAGGTAATACACTGTCAAGGGAAATAAATGATCATAACTCACCACAAGTATTATTTTGGTAGTGACATTATAAATTTTTGTTTGCAGGCCAACAGGGATGTGACGAGGATGGAAATATTCATGTCACTGGTTCGTCTTTTGGATCAAACAGTGAAGGGTGGTGCAGCTTCATCGAACGCAACTGATAACAACATGATGATGTATCATTCTTTTCCACAAGCTACCCAGATAGCAGCAACTGGTAGGCCTAGTAGTTTGCAATGAAGCATCATCCACTTGTAGTTTCTTGGCATCAAATTCACTCTAAAAAACTTAATATGAACATAACTTAGTGAAGGGCATTTGAAATGCATTTGTATTTGTATTATGTACATGCATGTTTCCTCCAGTGCCTTCCAAAGCCAGTGTTGTTGGCAGTGTCTACTGGTGCTTTAGGCAACTTAGATAACTTGCATTTTTTCTTTCTCTTGTGTGAGTAATGCCATTGGTCACCAACTGGGATAAGGCTTTTTTATTGATGTTGTTGATGAGCAATGCCATTGGTATTGTTGTATAGAAACTGTAGGATCTGCAAAGGGCTCTTGCATGTGTTGCTCTTTTATGACACCATTTTTCACCATGTTTTTTCTTTCTTGGAGTGGTGATATTGGCTCTGTTATAATATACACTTTGTATTAATATCAGCTTTGTGTGGTTTGTATACCAGTCTAAGCTAAATGACAGTAATCATGCATCCATGAATGGTTGTGTTGTGCTAAGGATCAAGGTAATCTTGAACTCTAAAAAGTGATTACAGAACTTAGTTTTTTAATGTGAGAATAACAAGTTATTAATACTTGTTTTAAAATTGAGGTAGGGTAAGAATCCAAAACTTTTGCAATAATAAATATACGTCTACGTTGATGATTAGTTTGTTATTGGGTCATTTATAAATGTTTAGTTTTAAACTTGAAATATATGTCTAAATCTCAGGTTTGTTGGAGATTTGATATTAATTATAGATAAGATAATTTTAGGGTGGAAATCTTATCTTACAAACTATGTCTAAATCCAATATTTTACGTTTACAAACAACATAGTTTAGGGTTTCTGAAGTGAGTTCGTTCTTAACAGTTATCAAATTGTGACAGATAAAATATTCGCTTGTGTTTGGCTAAAACTGCAAGTGTGCAGTGTTCAGACTTTTTGATATAACAGAGAAAAATAATTTAAAGATTCACAATTTAATTCAATTAATTGAAAATTCAATTTATTTAGGAATGAGAATTTTGTAGAGGGTTCCGATGTATATGTATATTTTTTAATTTAAATATCTATGACGTCAAATTAACCTAAGTTATCTTCGGCCTGAATTCTGGAAGGAATTGGGTTCATTTGTTTTCTAATTGTCTAACACATGTCGAATTGTTTTGCAAAATAAATTAACATGACAGATAAAGAAAGGAAGAAAATAACACAAAAGGAAATTTGATTAATTGAACTGAACAAGTTTTCAAAATCTTCCAGTCTTAGAAAAATAAAACTGTGATAAAATTTTCGAAAGAAAATTATATGATTGGAAAATACAAGCATGAAGAACATGAAACATTCTAGATTCAGATTTTATTGAAAATAAAATGAAACACTCGTAAATTTAGTTTTGATCCATTAAAGGTTTCTCTATGGGTCGCCAATATGAAATTGACTAAAAAGTATGAAAAATAACCAAATAAAATCATGTTTTTTTATTAGAAAAATTTAGATCAGTTGGATTTCGAGACCTGAAAGCTCAAAATGTGTTTATTGAATTACTTACAGATAGATAACCACTATCATTGACACCAAGATTCAATCTCCAGATTTTTTAAGATATGAGTTTGATTTTTTTTTTTTTTTATCAAATGGACCCATCTTTTTTCACCTCCATTCAAAACCTTTAATACACTAAACACAAAAAGTCCCATTTATTATGTAAATAATTTATTGAATTCTTTTTGTAATGAAATTTCAACAAAAACTTCATCCTTTTAAAAAATTAGTCATTAGAGGAGAAAGTAGTGAAATTGTTTTTTTTTTTCTTTGATTCCTTTATAGAAGGTGATTTGTGCCCAAACTATATTTACTCGTGCTCTTCTTGTACACACCATATTTTTTACATCACTAAATTTTTCAATATTGGAATCAACACACATTGTTATTGAGATTTAACTATATGATCTAAAGCAAAGTATGGCTTCTGCAACACTAATTTAATTCTAATTAAAATTAGTGTGAGATTAGGGAAAATAAGTTAGCAGACGCAGGTGGCAAATGGATGTCCCAATCAAATATTTGTCTGCTTAAAGTAAATGTTTTTTTAGGTTATTGTTAAAAGTGAGATCTTCAATCTTAGTGGTTGTCGTTATCAAGTTTATACCAAAACCCTATGCGCCGATCAAGCATATGCCTAACCCTACTTTTGAAACCACTAAATCATGCTCAAACCTTGTTCATTGAAAACAACAAAAATAGTGGCGACACATAATATTTGTTATTGAGTGAATTTAACGTCAATTTCTTACATAAATCTGGTACAACGTTTGTTTAATGGAAGGGCACGTGAAATTGGTCCAAATAAAGAATGTGGCTACAAATGGTATCAAGGAATATATTGTGAAGAATCCTTTTTTGAAGGTAAATAAATGATTGAGCAAAGTTGTATGGCAAGCAAGCCCTAGCTTGAAATCTAAGATTAGATTATATGCTGTAATGTTGAGTAGATGTTTCTACCATAAATCCAGGTACCAAGGAATCACCAACATTTTTGTTTCAATGCCATGCTTAATTCTCCTTCTCAACCGTTTATAACTATTCTATGCAGCAGCGGAACTTAATATCGTAGTATCCATTCCTAACTGACATCAAATTCAACATTTAATATTATGTGGGAATGGAACAACGAAACAAAAAATACTACCGTGAAAATAATTCTCCTAAGAAAAACAATTATAGAAAATGACAATAATAATTAATTATAAAAAGAATATCAATATTTTTAGCGGTGGAAAACTCTCTTAATACATGCATAAACCTATCAAACAAACTTAATCAAGAATAGATAAAATATATGTACAAGAGAGTTAAATAGAAAACAATAATGCTTTAAAATATGAAAAGTCAAAAGAAAGATAAATATTATAATAGAACAATAGTGTTAGACTTTCTTTAATCACAAACATCTAATTTACTATTCCAATAGTTAAAATAAAATATCCATATATTACAAATTTTATGTCAAAATTTTAGTTTGATGTAACGGTGAACGAAGTCGAAATCACAATTTTACTGAGGTAGCTCAATGAATATATCAACAATTTTTTTTTTCTCTTTTCTCTCTTTTTAAGGCTATGACATTTTTATTCTTTCATGATCTAAAAGACCCTTCAACAATTAGGTTAAGTGAGATATATTGGATTTGAGCAAGTTGAATTTTTATACACATAGTTGGAAGTCCAACCCCAATATTTTTTTTCTAATTGCATAATAAGGAGTCAATGTTGCTCATAATTACAAAGGGTGTAATTATTCCATACGCATGTTAGAGGTAAAGAAGTTCATCAATGTTATTTTGCCATCACCTCTCGTAATGAATTTTAGTAACTTGAGATTGATACTAGACATTTACACTAGGTGTAAGTATATGATAAATTTGAGAACTTTCAATTAGGTTTCTAATAAATTTTTATGGTATATTAAGTACAGAGTAAATTTATATTATTCAATTGAGTTCCTGTTATACGTTTATGTTGAAGGGATGATGAGACAATTAAGTGTCTCACATAGTTATTATCTTACCATATCATAACTAGGTTAATTGTACCACATGTTATTTTATAGATTTAAAATTTTATAATTTTAAAATTTATGATTTAATAATTTTAAAATTTAATAATTAAATATAAAATTATTAAATTTTAAAATAATATAAAAAAAATAACATGTGACGACAATCAACCAGATGACATTAAAATAACAATGCGTAGATCACCTGACCATCACATAAGTTATAAAAAGAATTTAACAACGATGATTCAATTGAAATAAATTAATTTATTAAATACTCAATGTAATATAACAAAAATATTAGAAACTCAATTAAAATTTTGCAAATTTATAATCAAAACTTTAAATTATTCTTTAAGTTGAATATATTATTTTTAATTTTTAAAATTATTCGTCAAAATTCATCTCTTACTCTGGACAAGTAGCGTAAGATAATTCATATGTGAGTATGAGTCTATTAAATAAAAATAAAAAAGTTAAACAATATATTAAAAATATATTAAAGAAACAATCCATTATTACTTTAGGGTTTTAACTTAGAGATGATGTTATTTTAAGCTAACTAATACTAAAAAAGTCATTGCTATCAGGTCATCATGTAGTGTGCCAACTTTGTTTCATATAATAGATATTATAATATGAATTCACATTGCGTTAGTAGTTTATATACAATGCATGTTATAAAGTGAATAATTTTTTATTCCATGGGCAAATGCAAATTTCCCCGTCTAACACGATCGAGTGTGTGCATTATTATTTTTTGCATTGCAACTTTTTGAACGGTGGAACCATTGACGAGGCATGTAATAATAACCTTCCAAGAAACTCACTGAATAATAATGCGAAAAGATCGAACAAGTTTAGCATGAAAAATGGCAAAACAAAATCTGAGCAAGTGATGCTTGTTTGATTCACATGTTCACTCTCTAATGACCACCCCACACACACATGTCATCCAACATATCGAATTTTCCCTACATATATATGCACCTTTAGAAGTTCATAGCTAGAGAGGAAGTGCAAAAACAAAAAGAACAATGATCTAATTAATGTGCTCGAATCTTTGTTAATGGCCACAATTTGATTTCAGCACAGAAACTCACAGGGATGGATACGATTCTTCAACTACTTCTTCTTCGGTTTATACTGTTTTTACTACACTCAATAGTTTCACATCGTTTAAGAGTCGAGGTTTAAAGTTCCTTATTGCATAGACCCATGTTTGTTTTCTACACTTTCATCCTACGAGACATCTTTGAAAGATAGAACTGTGATAAAATACACACTTCAAAACAGACAATATCTCTGATGTATGGTGATTGATAATAATTTTATCGACTTAGAATGAAAAAATATATATATTTTAAAAGAAAAGTTGAGGGAACGATGACTTAAAAGAAAAAAAATAATGAAATGCAAAATGCTTGATGTCTTAACATATACAAAGAATATATTCAGAAAATATGCATGCATGTATGCATGTTCTATATGGTGTTAATAACGAACGTTATTGGTTTCACGAAACTGACGAGTTCACTGTTAACGTGGAGCCTAGACCACGAGATTGTTTGAAGGTACGATGTGAAGAATAAAAGAGGTTAAGCAGAAGGCATCTTATCCCATGAAAGGTATAGAATAAGTGAAGAAATAATCGAAAATGAGGCTTCACATCATTTCTTAAAAGAAACCCTTTTATATGCACAACCTCTTTTTATGTGATTTTTTTATGTTCTATTGTTGGGAATGTTTCCTTCTTTGTCTTTGCCACAATATTTATTTTCATCAATTTGTCTAATACATCTCCAACACATGATAATGTACATGTCAATTTTATTCCAATTATGGCACCGTCAACATTTTTCTTTCTTCGTCGTTTAATTCACCTTAGCAAGTGAGACATTAGTTATAGATGCTTGCATTTTTTTTTCTTTTTTTTTCTTATATTGCATGTTTATCTGATCTAAAATTGTGTGTTTTTTATCTTCCTTTCTATCTTTATATATATATTAAGTATAAACGTATAATTTCACTGTAGGGTATTGTTTTTTGTATGGTTAAAACTATTTTTAATATACTATGGATACGAAATTTTTACCGTTCACATTTAATCACAAAAATTATTATAAATGGTAAGAATGTTGTCTTTTATTATTTAAATGCATATGAATGATATGACTTTTCTTACCCTAATTTATATTTTAATCAGGTCACAATTTGACACAATAAGTTTTAGCCATGTATAGAATAAATTATCCCTCTAAAAATATATAATTATTTTTTGTTTTTTTATATATAAAATTATATAAAAATACTAAGTTATCCCGTTAGTATTTTTTTTAACAAACAGGAGACAAGTTACTAACTACAACCTATAATTGATTAATAATTACACACTTCATCATTTATGTAACAAATTTTTTCTTCTTTTTTTCTTTGAGAAAATAAACTCATGACTTCTTGCTTGATCACAATCCTCTGATAAAAAAAAAAAAACTTGTCGACCAATTTGTTGCTCAAAGAAAACAAACCTATGTAGTTCCTTGTGTAGTCAACTTTTACTAATAATTTATAAAAAATAAAAACTCACATATGTTCAATAATTGTTTTATTTTACAATGGATTCATTAATCACATATTCTAGTTTGTGATAGTCTTCATTTAACAGGTAAATAACAACTAATGGAGTGAAAAAAAAAATGAAAAGACAGCTCTTTTAGTACTAATAATTTCTACATATTCTTTTAAGGACTAAGAAAAATAATTGTGTTAAATTGAAGAACTAAAAGTATATTTAAATCTTGTAATTAAAATCATTTCATAGCTTTAATAATTGATTAATGTTATTAAATATCTCAATTATCAATGTTATTAGTTTCGTAAAGTTTTTCATTGAGTGTATAGTATTTGATATTATTCATTTAATATCAATGAAGAGTAGTTCTCTCTGTTTCTTATTTTTACTATACAAAAATGTAAGAATTTATAAAAAAAATATAGGATTTATTCGAATTGCACACAATCCAACATATTCTTGAATAAAATTGTGCCATAAAAGATGCAATACTATTATAGACATAATTGTGAGAAAAGGGAAATCTTTTTTCATACATAAAATTTATGGATTAGGTGTGTTGTGATATTCTTTGTTGTGTATGAAGCAAAACTTTAAAGCTGGATGCACAAAATATGATAGTTTGGAAGGAATCGTTTTGTAGTGGAATGAACTACCTATCCTAGAAAGTGAGTTACTAGCTGTATCACACGCCTAAGACCCAACACTCTACTTAGAAACTTCCACCAAAGTGTTTACAATTCAACAAAACTGGAAAAGATCAGAAAAAATAAAGGATTCGGCCAATATTTTAGGGTGCCAAAATTTGGGTTGAATTACCTTTTTGGTATATTTTTTCGTCCAAAAATGTAAAAATGTCAAGTTGATCCCCTAATTTTTTTCAGTCTCAATTTGATCTCGATTTTAAAAAAATTAATGCAATTTAATCCTTTTTGTGGTAAATTTCTTAAAGTGGAACAAAGATTTTTCATCAAAATTGACACTAGGATTATGTCAATTACACCAACAAAGGAAATCAACCTTATTCAAAACTTCAATCTTGATGAAAAAACGTTGATCCGATTCAAGAAATTTAACAGAAAAAAAGGCCAAATTGCATCATTTTTTCAAAAGTTGAGACCAAATTGAGAATAAAAAAAATTGGAGGACAAATTGATATTTTTGAACAAAAATAAAAACCAAAAGCGTAATCCCATAATTTTTATACAAACTAGTAAAACTATTGTCTTTACTTTTTTATGATAATAAAAAATAAAAAATAAAAAATTATAATTATTGTTATTATTATAATTATAAAATTAAATATAAATAATTTTAATAATTTTCCTATAATTAGTTTTCATTTATAATGATTAAGTTTAAGAAAATAATCAAATAAAAAAAGGATTAAATTAAACAAATGATCACTTAAAAGATAATATCAATAAAATAATTAATTTTATTTAAAAAATATTTAAAAGGTAAAATTGAAAAATAGATATAGAGAAAAAAAGACTTTACCTTATATATAGATATAGATGTATAAAAAAAATTATAGAATATCAAATACATAAAATATATTACAAATATTAATTTTAAAAAAATATTTTTAAAATTATATATTAAATTATATAAATGCAAAAAAATTTGGGAGACCATGACCCTCTTAGTCATAACAAAGGACTGCAATTGATTGATACTTTAATTTTAATTTTCACCTACTATCTTTATAATGATCTTTAGTAAAATAATGAACACTTTATTTATAATGTTATAAAATAATGAGTTGATCTATCCATTTTGACTTTATCGTAATAAATATATAAAATAAATTAAAAAATATTCATTCATTTTATATTAAAATATTTTAATTAAAGATCAAGTATAGTCATGTTTATTAACTTGACCACTTTTCGTAGATGTAATAAACATAAGACTTAAATACTTTATTAGTTAAATTTTCGGAAATTTTATTTTGGTTGGTCCTATTTTTTGAAATGTTTAAAATGATTTTACTTTTTAAATTGTAAGTAATTTGGTCGTTTTTATAAACGTTGTTTAAATCATTAGAGAGAGATAAACAGTAATTGTCACGTGTCATTTTATGTTTTTTTTTTAATTTTTTAAAATATTAAAATATTAAAATTTTTTAATTTTAAAAATGTTGTCTACATGTCAAGTCACCATTGTAACACTTGGCAATGTTACTGCCACGTGTCAAGCCTGTGTCATTGCCATGTGTCAACTTAGTGTCATTGCTACATGTTAGTGTTTCGTGACTTATATTCAATTCGGTCCCAATTTTTGTTAATTTTGTTCAATTGAGTCCCAATTTTTGTTATTTTTGTTCAATTCAGTCCCAATTTTGTCTTCCTCCAAATTGACCAAATTTAATTTTTATATAAATGTTATACTGAATTTTTTTTTTTATTAAAATTCACATTTATTTTAAATATTTATTTTATTATTTTTATACCAAACCTAACTATACTTTTGGAAGGAAATTATTATATATATGTTTGATTTTTGCTACATAAAAAAATATGGTTAAAGTTAGTTTAAAATTAGAGGATAAATTTTTCATTGTTTTTAAAATTAAAAAGAAATTTCTTCATTATTTTTTAAATATTAAGAAAATGTCTTAATTTTTTTTTTATAAATTAGAAGGAAAGTTCTTTATTATTTTTAAAATTAGAAGGAAAATTCTTTATTATTTTTTGAATGATAAGGAAAATTCTTAGTATAAATTTAAATTTTAATAAAAATAAAAATTTTAGTATAACATCTATATAGAGATTAAATTTGGTCAATTTGGAGAGAGGCAAAATTGGGTCTGATTTGAACAAACATAACAAAAATTGAGACTAAATTGAACAAAATTAACAAAAATTATGACCGAATTGAATATAAGTCACGAGACACTGACACGTGAGAATAACACTAACTTACACATGGTAGTGACACTAGCATGACACATGGCACTGACACTGTCATGTGTCACAATGCTGACGTGACAGTTATTGTTCACCTCCTGTTAATAATTTGAATGACGTATGTAAAAAGGACCAAATTAACTATAATTTACAAAAATTAGGACCATTTTAAACATTTAAAAAAATATGATCAATCGAAACAAAACTTACAAAATTGGGACCGATAAAGTATTTAAGCCGAAAAATAAAATACTTATGTTCTGCAACATAAATTATTATCAGCACGTATGAATTCATGATGTATAATCCAGTTTAATAAATATTATTTTGGAGAAGAGCATGTGGTGTGAATTTAATTTCATGTTATCTTGAAAAAACTTTATTATCTAAATAAGAGAAAAACCAGCCTTCAAATCCTCGTGAACCGAACTTAACATAATACCTTCGCTTTCAGGTTGTTTTCAATATCTTTTTCATGTTCATACTTCGGTTATATAACTCAGGCTATAATAAAAAAAAACAACAAAAAAATCTATTTCATATACATGTTTATGTTTGGAAGCGTTAGGAATCTAGATATGAATCAAAAGTTTGGTACTAAGTAGAAGTAATATATAAGAAAAATAAAATCTATAAATTTTAAATTTTTAAGATTTTATGTTAAAAATGATATAATTTTTATATGAACAATATTATCGAGATATCTCAATTTTTATATTAAAAATGTTATATCTTTTACATTTTTATATTAAAAGTGATGTCAAATAAAAAACACAATAAGATATGTATTATTTTTATTCTATAATAATGTGTATTCACTTTTTAATAAGTTTTGTTTTGATGACACACGTATATAGGCAAAATCCCCTTTAGGATTACACGATAATTCGTGATATCTTTTTCCTTATTGTTTCCTCCCTTTTATTTCTTTATGCATAGACAATAGAGTTTATTGTTTAGAAGTGTGTTTGATTCCTTTTAAACGAATGCAACTCTAGTAATTTTTACAGAAAAATTATATTTTGACTACTAAATTTTGACAACTTTCTCTTACAACATGAGATGTCATCTTCTAAATGGTTTTGAAATATTGAGAATGAGAAAATAAAAAAGTGGAAAACTACTTAGAAGATGTCATTTAAGGTTGTAAGAGAAAGTTGTCAAAATTTAGTAATTAAAAAATCATTTTCCATTTTTATAAATTTAAAAGGATCTGAGTGTGTCAGTTGCCTTTGTTTTTTATTTATATTTTTAACATTGTTTTGAAAACAATTTCCTAAACAATTTTTCAAATTGAAAGAGTAAAGAAGCTAGATGTTAAAGTATAAAAAAGGAACATACTTAATGGAAAGATGAAAGAAATAACTTAACCTTGGACGAGGGATTTTAATAATTCTAAAAAATTTAAATATATAGTATCTGAAGTATTTGCAATTAAATTCTTTTCATTTCTTAAATAGTTTGTTTAGATGAAGTAATTAAAATGTCTTAGATTTTAATTTTCTTGTTTGGATAAAGCAATTTCATTTCTATTCTAAGCCAAATTCAACTTTACCCGAGTTAGCTCGACCTTCCATCCGACACGACTCATCTACATTTTAGCTCGGGACGATTTGGCTCGATAATCCTAAGTTGACTCGGCTCGACAATGGACTTGGGTTAACTCGACTTGACCTTCAGTCTGGGTCGACTCGATTCGACTCTGCCCAAGCCAATAAAGCTTGACGTTCACCCTGGACAGACTCGACTCGACCTTCAACCTAGACCGACTCTTCTCGACTTTTGACACTAGATGACTTTACTCGACCTATGGCCTAGGTCAACTCAACTCAAACCTCCACAGTGGCTAGCTCGGCTCGAGCTTTGCCCTTAGTTGACTCAGCTCGACTATGACTAAGATGACTCAATTCAATGTTCGTCCCAGGCCAACTCGGCTAAACTTTCGTCCTAGACAGACTCGGTTTGACCTTCAGTCCGAACTGACTCAATTTGACCTTTGTCCTGGACAGAATCATCTTGACCTTTAGTTAATTTTGATTTGGCTTGACTTTCGGTTCGATGTAGACCAACATGGCTCAACCGTCACCTTGGGTAACTCGGGTTGACTTTCGACTTCACTCCATTCAACTCGACCATTGGCCAAGGACTAATCGACTCAAATTTTGTCTGACTGAAGGTCGAGCCAAGTCAGTTCAGACCCATAGTGTAGCCAAGTTGGCGTGGGCTAGACGTCGAGATCATTTGACTTGAGCTCAAGGTCGAAATGAGTCAAACTTTTGGAATTTTTTCATCTTGAGGAATAAAACAACTTGTGGAATTTATTCTTTTTTAAATGAATTTTAAATTCTATTATTTTATTTATTTGATATACCATCTTAAAATTATTAATTTCAATTTTCTTTTAATTTCCTCATTCAAGCAAGTCATTTTACTTCGAAGAATTTTAAATTCTCCAAATAAATGAATTACTTTCTTAAATTTTTCCATCTAAATACAACATAAAGATATATTAATGTTTTAGTTTTGTAAACTTAAAATGGAAGATATTTGTTTTGAAATCATTTTAAAAATTACTATATCACTATTCTTTTTATATATAAACCAAACAAGTTTTTTATTTTTTATTTTTAATGGTTTGCTAGAAACATTCTTACCCTTACTAAAAAAAGTAAGAGTGACAAGGTAGTTTAGTTGTCACATGGAATTAAGGGAATTAAGTGGGATAAAACTGTAAGTTTGATTTCCTCTCCTAACAATTTAAAAAAATAAAATTGATTTTGTAAATTTAAAAGAAATAGTGAAAGATATCGTGAGTTCAACTTTCCTATTAATAAAAATTGAACTTATTTTTTCGTCAATTATAATAAAAGGAATAAATTCAGTATGATTATTTCAATATATCGAATAATTAATCATAACAGTAGCTTGCTCTTGATATCTTTTTGACTTGATTTTTTTTTTTTTTTTTTTTTTTAAGTTTTTTAATTGTTGGTATCTTTAATAGCCCGGTTCATGAATACAACGAGAACTATACATTGGTTATATTGACACTGAAGGCTCACATTTAATGATAGCATATGATCGTGTTCATGGATTTGAACATCTCATAAGTTTAATTATTTTTTAAAAGTTATCCAAATTGGAACATTATATATATATATATATATATATATATATATATATATATATATATATATATGTTATGAAAAGACTTTTTATTTGTAGCCTATTTTAAATGTTGACAATACCTTTAATTTCTGCAAAAGATAATGGTTAACGGAGAAGGAGAAAAGAAAAGAGATTGATGACAAAAAAGGGCACATATGATATGATGTATCATCTCGTTATTCTTTTCCAATTACATGGTATTATTTGAAGATGTGACTCTTAGTTAGATTTCTACATGAACCTCAAATTATGTGACGAGTGACTTTCTATTTCAAGAAATTTGAGAAAAAAAAGAGATTATATATGGATTGAGTTGAGACAATCCAATTGCTTTCGTTTAATATATTTATTTTCTTATGATAAAAAAGAAATATGAAAAAGTGAAATATTATTTGATGAGATTGTCAAATAAAAACACAACAAAATTAAACTAAGATTGGAGTGTAGTGTTGTCACGAGGATTCAAACTTGATAATTTGTTATATGCTCCACAATTAACATGCTATTTAAATTTTATGATTCAATTAATTAATGAATCAAGTTGTATTGTAGAATTCAGTACTAATATTTATCTTGTGAAGTGTGAACGACTAACTAATAAGGAAGGTAACTAATAAGGAAGGTGATTGAAGCGGGTGAAAAATTACATTAACTTTTTTCTTTATAGTGTTCTTTAAATGAGTGTCTTGACTAGACCATGTTTCATTGTTTGAGTCATGACATCAAGAAATGAGATATCCTTCTACAAGAAAATGTCTCATTAACAATCAATTTTATGGTTAGAAGTTGTTAGTCACTATAACAATAAATTTAGATATCATTTTACAAAATAAAAAATTACTTGTTACTAAAATAGTCACTATCATGAATAAAAAATTATATTTGGTCTCTACATTGGTCACTAATTAATTAGAAACAAATTCCTATTGTAGTAAAAACTTTGAAAGCTAATCTACTCAAAAGAAACACTTGATCGATCCAAAACGTTTCTTAACTCTGTAACTTCCTCGTATGTAATTTAATTTTGAAAAGGATAAGAGATTGAGGATAAAAATTGAGATAGAAAGAAAAGGTAGAAAACATATGAAGGTACGAGACAAGAGAGGAAGAAAGAGCCATTACTCTCCCGATCATAACAAAGGTTTGGTCCTGCTCGAGATCATTTATCAAACAAGTTTAGTGGAAGTAAAGTCTAAACCTTTTCTATAGAACAAAAACTTTGAATTCCTGATAAATTTGGAAACTTTCAATTGAGTCTCTAATAGATCTGTGTGGTATTCTGAGTCCTTAAAATTTTAAAAGAATTTCAAATGAGTCCATTCCTTAAAATTTTAAAAGAATTTCAATTGAGTACATAACGTTAAATGTTGTTGTTAACTTTGTGATGTGATAGTTATATTGCACTTTCACAATAAATCACAAAATTAACATAAACATCTAACCGAAGGGATTTAATTGAAAAATTTTAAAACACCGAGAATTCAATAAATCACAAAAATTTATTAGAGACTCAATTAAAACCTTTTAAATTTACCAGGAACTCAAACAATAATTAAACCTACAACAAATTTATAATTTAGCCATCTTTAAAGGTAAAGTCCTGAAGTACTTGTAGCCTTCTAGGTTAGGGAGATTATTGATTTATATGTCCTCATGAGACCTGCTATACTTAACACGTATTATCCTAATTTATGCAGCAACCTTGTTAGAATTATTGGAAGATAAGAATTGTAAGATATTTGAAAAAAAGGAAGTTTGGAGCAAGTTCTTTTAAGTTCAAAGAGCTGGTGTAATTTAATTAGGCTAGCTCAATCATGCGAGTTAAAGTGGTTTACAAAACTTTTAAATATATAAAGCTTTGCGATATGTAAGATCTAAGCTTCTACTCGTAGATTTGATTATCAAGATCTTCATGCTTCAACTTTAAAATATACATATATTTGTATATTTAAGAATATATATATATATATATATATATATATATATATATATATATATATATTTTATAATTATATATAAAAATAACAAGAGAAAATGGTGGAGAAATTGATGGAGACACAATATACAGATACATAATTCAAAGCATGTAGTCACTTTTTTATTTCATAGTGTTTTAGTTTTGACTAGAACGAACATAATGCAAATACAAAGACTTATATAATGTAAACATGCAGACAATAGAAAGCAAACATTAGAACTTTTCAAATTTGTTTACTTTATCTCACAATATTATCTTTTCTGGTTTTAGTCTTCATGATGACAATGTTAGAAAAATATTTAACAAAATAATAATAATAATAATAATAATAATTATTATTATTATTATTATTAAGGCAATAATAAAATTAAGATATATATATATATATATATATATATATATATATATATATATATATATATATATGAATTAGAGAATATTAATCAAGCCTAACAATTTTATATATCAATAATAGATAAAAGATAAATAAGAAAAGGAGTAGAAATATCCTGGACTAAGACATGCATAACGCTGTCCTTAGAGAGAAAGTGTTCATATTGCACCGGGCAAAACAAAATCATATGTGTTTCTCTCCCAAGATAAAACAACCCGTCAGATCAATCGAGTATAGCGAAGGATCTCTGAACCTTATGAATACTATTGTTTTAAGAGATAATATAGAAAAGAAAAGAAGAATACTTATGAGACAACTAGGGATGGCAACGGGGCGGGGCGGGGACGGGTTTCACTATCCCATACCCATCCCCGCATAAAAAATTCATCCCCATCCCCATACCCAAACCCAACGGGTATCAAACTTTTTTCTCATCCCCATCCCCACCGGGTAACGGGTATAATCTCGTACCCATACCCGTACCCATGTTCTAACTACTTCAATATTAATTTTTATAAAAGAAAAAAAATTACGGTAAAGAAAACATAATATTATGAAA